>ERZ772932.1-NODE-1-length-242496-cov-11.801898_pt1 | contig 242496 bp, 190 predicted proteins | sample MGYA00511684_ERZ772932 | MGnify/ENA primary metagenome ERZ772932 (study PRJEB29015, sample SAMEA2738078) | human oral metagenome | biome: human oral; feature: human-associated habitat; material: saliva | place: China | collected 2210 ...
AAAAATTGCGGGACTTGAGGAACCAACGGCGAGGCTAAAGACCGAAGCCATCGTCATCCTCAAGTCAGAGCATCGACTCGATGATCTTTTGGAAGCCGCGAGCCTGGCCAGGTCGACGTACTTCTACCACCAGCAACGCCTGGACTGGCCAGACCTACATGCCGCGCTTAAGGACGTCATCAAGGCTATCTTTGAGCAGATGAAGCACCGCTATGGCTACCGTCGGGTCCACAGTGAACTACGTAAACGAGGCTGGGAGGTTAACCACAAGCTCGTCTACAAACTCATGGACCAGATGGGCTTGAAATCCAAGGTCAGGTCACGTAGGAAGTACAACTCGTACCAAGGCCAGACTAGCCACGTTGCCGAGAACCTCCTGGACCGCAACTTCACGCCAGAACAACCCAACACAGTGTGGGTTAGTGATGTCACCGAGTTTCGGGTGGCTGGCACGAAGGTCTATCTCTCACCGATCATGGATCTGGGCGACCGGAGCATTCTGGCACACGAGTTGTCGACATCCCCGTCAACGAAGTTCACGTCTACCTCGTTAAAGAATGCGATCACGTGGCATGAACCTGGTGAAGGGTTGATGGTGCACACTGACCAAGGGGTCCAGTACCAGCACTCCAGTTGGCGCCAGTTAATTGAGTCCGTTGGTGGTGTCCAGTCGATGTCACGAAAGGGCAACTGCTACGACAACGCGGTGATGGAGAACTTCTTCGGTCATCTGAAGACCGAAATGTACTACGGCGAGTACTTCGCCAGTGTTGATGAGCTTTACCGGGCCGTAGATGATTACATCTTCTGGTACAACAACACCCGGCTTCAAAAACGATTCAAGGGCCTGACCCCGATGCAATATCGGAATCAGACCCTTGAGACCCTAACCACCTAGAATTAAACCAGTCCAACTTTCGGGGGCTAGTTCATTTACTCCCGGGGGACTTTGCTGTTTGATCCCTGCTACAGGGCCAGAATACTGGCGCTAGCGGATGCTCACTGGCAGGGGCGTTAGCTCACTGCGGCGCTAAATCACTGGCCCTGAGCAGCGTACTTGGCCTCAACCTCAGCCTTGAGCGGACGCCACCAGGCTTCGTTGTTGCGGTACCAGTCGATGGTGGCCTGCAAGCCGGAGCGGAAGTCAGTGAACTTAGGCTGCCAGCCCAGCTCCTCAACCAGCTTGGAGTTGTCGATGGCGTAGCGCAGGTCGTGGCCGGGGCGGTCAGCAACGTGCTCGTAGTCGCTGGGGTCGTGGCCCATGAGCTCCAGGATCAGCTCCACAACCTCCTTGTTGTTCTTCTCGCCGTTAGCACCAATGAGGTAGGTCTCACCAATACGGCCCTTCTCAATGATGTCCCATACGGCGTCATTGTGGTCCAGTACGTGGATCCAGTCACGCACATTCTGGCCGGCACCGTAGAGCTTGGGGCGCACGCCGTCGATCAGGTTAGTGATCTGACGCGGAATGAACTTCTCAATGTGCTGGTAGGGGCCGTAGTTGTTGGAGCAGTTAGAGATAGTGGCCTCAACCCCGAAAGACCGCACCCAGGCGCGTACCAGCAGGTCAGAGCCGGCCTTGGAGGAGGAGTAGGGGGAGGAGGGGTTGTAAGGAGTGGTGGGGGTGAACTTGGCCGGGTCGTCCAGCTCCAGGTCACCGTAAACCTCATCGGTGGAGATGTGGTGGAAGCGGGTGCCATGGGCGCGTACCGCCTCTAGCAGGGTGAAAGTACCCACCAGGTTGGTCTTGATGAAGGGGGAGGGGTCAAGCAGAGAGTTGTCGTTGTGGGACTCAGCGGCGAAGTGCACCACTACATCAGCCTCGGCCACTAGCGGGTCAACCGTGTCGCGGTCAGCAATGTCACCCTCAACCAGGGTTACCTTGTCGGATACATCCGCTAGCGACAGCGGGTTACCGGCGTAGGTTAGCTTGTCTAGGACCGTGACCTTGGCGTCAGGGTGACGCACCAGGGTCTGGTGTACAAAGTTAGCGCCGATAAATCCAGCACCGCCGGTAATTAGAACGTGCATGGGCTTTCACTTTCTATGCCTGGGAAAACATGCGGAATATGTCAATAATGCCATATCTCGCATGACTCGTCTCTACATCACTAAAGCTGACGTGCTTAAAGCTGATTGGTAAACTACCAACTATGGTGAAAACTGTCTTGGTAACTGGTGCTGGTGGCTATATCGGACGCCACGTGGTGCGAGCCCTACTCGCGCGCGGGCTCGACGTAAGCGTGGTTGACCTGCGCTTAGATGAAGTAGATCCGCGTGCTCGCCGCGTGGATGTAGACCTATTCAACGCTGGCGAGGATATTTACGACCAGCTTGGCCGCCCCGACGCAGTTATTCACCTGGCTTGGCGTGACGGTTTTGTGCACAACTCCCCGGCCCATATTGATGATCTACCCAAGCACTACCACCTGATTGAAAACCTACTAAAGGGTGGTCTAAAGCAGATCGCAGTTATGGGTTCCATGCACGAGGTGGGCTACTGGGAAGGCGCCATCGACGCCGACACCCCCTGCAAGCCGGCTTCTCTCTACGGGATTTCCAAGAACTCCCTACGCCAAATCACCGCCCTGCTAGCCAGCCAGTATGGGGCGCAGATGCAGTGGATTCGCGCTTACTACATCGTTGGCGACGACGCCCACGGCTCCTCCATTTTCTCCAAGCTGCTTGCCGCCGCTAATGAGGGTAAAACCACCTTCCCCTTCACTACCGGCAAGAACCTATACGACTTCATCTCCATCACCGAGCTGGCCCGTCAGATCTCCGCAGTGGTAGCTCAAGACCAGATCGACGGCATTATAAACGTCTGCACCGGCAAGCCCATGAGCCTAGCCGAGCGGGTAGAGGCCTACATCCACGAAAACAACCTGGGTCTAACCCTGCAGTATGGAGCTTTCCCTGACCGTCCTTACGACTCTCCCGGAGTGTGGGGAGACGCCACCAAGATCGCGCAGATCCTGGCGCTAAGTGGCGAGAGTCTGGAGGCCTGAGTGAAACGCGCTGGTATTTTCCTGTTCTATGACCCTGAAGGCAAAGTAGACGACTACATCCTGGGCTGCCTAGGTTCACTCCAGCAGCACATGGACTACCTGCTGGTGGTGTCTAACTCGCCCCTGGATGAGACTAACCGTAAGCGTCTAGAGTCAGTCTCTAGCGAAGTTATGGAGCGTAAAAACGTCGGCTACGACGTCGGCGCTTACCGTGACGGCCTACGCCACCTGGGCTGGGACCATATGGGCGACTATGACGAGCTGGTGCTGTTTAACTACACCTTCTTCGCCCCCATCCACCCCTGGGCCAGCCTATTTGAGCGCACAGACAAGTGGGACACCGACTTTTGGGGCATCACTGAACACGATGAAGTACGCCCCCACCCCTTCCTACCTAAATTGGTTATGCCCCGCCACATCCAGTCCCACTGGATTGCGGTGCGTTCCAGCCTGAGCACCACTAAAGACTGGCGTTCCTACTGGGAAGACATGCCCCCAATTGAGTCTTACAACGACTCTATCCAGTGGCATGAAAGCCGCTTCACCGGCTACTTCAACGCCCTGGGCTACCGCCATGAAGTGGCCTACAACGTAGACGACTACCCCTCAGCTAACCCGGTGTTTGATAACGCCAGTTTGCTACTGCAAGACGGTTGCCCCATCCTTAAGCGCCGCAACCTATTCCACAACCCCCTACACCTAGACCGCTTTGCGATTATTGGTGCAGACATGCTGGAGCAGGCCCGCGCGGCCGGCTATGACACAGACCTGATCCTGTCTAACCTGGCACGCACCTCTAGGCCCCGCGACCTGGTCACTAACGCTGGCTTGACCTGGGTGGTGCCCCAAAGCGCCAGTGAGGAAACCTACGCCGCTGCCGCCAAGCAGAAAGTTTTGGCTGTAGCCCACATTTTCTACGCCGATATGGCTGAGGAAATTCTTCAGCGCCTATCGGTGCTGCCCAAGGGCTACTATTTGGTGGCCACCACCTCTAATGAGGAAAACCAAGCCCAGATTCGCGCCGTCATGGAGCGCTACGGGGTTGAAGGTGAAGTACGTGTAGTGGCCTCCAACCGGGGCCGCGACATTGGTGCTTTCCTGGTTGACTGCAATGACGTACTGGCCAGTGGCAAGTGGGACATTGTGGTCAAGATTCACTCCAAGAAATCAGTGCAGGATGACTACAACGCCGCCCAGCTGTTTAAAACTCACCTGTACGACAACCTGCTAAATTCACGTGCGCATGTGGCCAATATTTTGGCTGAATTTGCCGCCCACCCCGCCCTGGGGATGGTGCTAGCGCCGCTGCCGCACATGGGTTACCCAACCATGGGCCACGCCTGGTTCACTAACCGTGAGCCGGCTCAGGCTGTGGCCAAACGCCTGGGGATTAATGTCCCCTTCGACAAGGACATGCCCCTGGCCACCTACGGCTCCATGTTCATTGCTCGCCCCCAGGCCCTAACCAAGCTGGTTAACGCCGGTTTTAGGCCCGAAAACTTCCCCGTTGAGGGCGGCTATAAGGATGGCTCTTTGGCCCACGTGTTAGAGCGCCTTATGGCTTATGCTGCACTGAGCGAAGGCTTCTATGTGCGCCCAGTGCTAGCCCCCAAGTGGGCTGAGGTTTACTACGGCTACTTGGAGTACAAGCTGGCCGCAGTCTCCTCATTCCTACCTCCCTTTACTATTGATCAAGTTCCCTACCTTAAAGCTCACGGTGGTCCAATACCCAACGTGTTGGCAAGCATTAAAGTCAACATCATGTTGCGCCAACCCAAGGTAGGCAATGCGCTTAAACCCGCGTATCGCTTAGTTCGTAAAGGTGCCGCGACTGTACGTAAGCTACATCGACACTAAGGAGGGTAATGAACGAGCGTAAACGGGTCATTGATCTGACCTGGAGGATGGCTCGGCGCTCTATTTCCTCAGAATTTAAGGGAACTGCGCTGGGCCGTGCCTGGTCGTTTATCAACCCGCTGGCCACCATCGCGGTTTTCTCGGTGATTTTCGGCTTGGTTTTCCGTGGCGGGGTGGAGCCTGGTAAAAACTCGGGGATTGATGCCTTCGCACTGTGGATCGGTGTGGGCATTATTGCCTGGAACTTTATCTCTAACTCGGTTATGCGGTCCATGGATTCCCTAGTGGGTAACGCTGGGCTGCTAACCAAGGTGTACTTTCCGCGCCAAACCCTGGTTTATTCAGCGGTATTGGCTTTGGTTTATGATTTCGCCTTTGAATTAACGGTGCTACTGGTAATTATGCTGATTGCTGGCGGCCCCACAGTGCTGCTGTTTATTCCACAGCTAATCGCTATTACCGTTTTAGCGGCCGTATTTACTACCGGCCTAGGCATGATGCTAGCTATTGCCAGCGTCTATTTCCGCGACATCTCCCACCTCTGGCAGATTTTTAACCAGGTGTGGATGTATGCCTCGGGCGTGGTTTTCCCGCTGTCTATGCTTGATCAGCTACAAAACCGACTGTTTGATCAGGGCTGGCAGATTAATGGGCACCCGCTACCGCTGACCACCACTTTCCGCATGAACCCGGCTGAGCTGTTCCTAGAGGCTTACCGTAGCTGCCTATACGATTTCGCTAACCCCTCGCTGGGCGTGTGGCTTGGCTGCCTAGGTTGGGCTGTGCTGTCTTTTGCAGTAGGACGCTGGGTCTTTAGCCGCTACAGTGCGCGCATTGTGGAGGAGCTGTAATGACTAACGCAATTACTATTAACGACGTTTCTAAGCGTTTTAGGGTTTATAAAGACCGTAACCAGTCCCTTAAAGGCGCGTTTTTGCAGCGTCGTCGGGCCCAATACGAGGACTTCTGGGCGCTACAGGACATTACTTTCGATATCCCTGCCGGTAAAACTTTCGGCCTGCTGGGACATAACGGCTCAGGTAAATCCACCCTGCTTAAATGTATTGCCCAGATTCTTACCCCCGACACTGGCTCTATTAGTGCCACTGGCCGTATGGCCGCCATGTTGGAAGTAGGCTCGGGTTTCCACCCGGAGCTGTCGGGGCGTGAAAATATTTACCTTAACGGCGCCATTTTGGGTATGAGCCCTAAAGAGATTGACTCTAAACTTGACGCCATTATTGATTTTTCTGGCGTGGAGCGCTTTATCGACCAGCCGGTTAAAAACTATTCCTCAGGTATGTATGTGCGCCTGGGCTTTTCGGTTTCTATCCATGTAGAGCCCGATATTTTGCTGGTTGATGAGGTACTTGCAGTTGGTGACTTAGAGTTCCAAAACAAGTGCATGGAGAAGTTCGCCCAGCTTAAGCAGGACGGACGCACAGTGGTGGTGGTTAGCCACGGCCTTGAGCAGATGCGTTCCTTCTGCGACCAGGCAGCTTGGCTAGATCACGGCAAACTGGTGGAGGTGGGTAACGCCGCCCAGGTGGTGGACACTTACTCTGACGTGGCCCACCAGGCCATTAAGGTTGAAGGCGGCGGTACTCGCTTTGGTACCGGCCAGGCACAGATCACCAAGATTGAAGTGCTTGATGAGTCCGGTGCGCCGGTAACTATGGTGCGTCCGGGCCAGGCAGTAAATATTCGCCTGGATTATGAAGCCCATGAGCGCATTGAGGAGCCCGTTTTTGGGGTTTCTATCGACAGTCGCGACGGCGTATGGGTGTGGGGCCTGCATGGGCGCGACGCCGGATTTGTGCCCCGCTCTATTGAAGCTGGTACCGGTAGCCTGCAGGTCCACATTCCAGCCCTGAACCTGTCGCCGGGCTCTTTCACTATCTCCGCAGCCATCCAGAACAAGGAAATGACCGCGATTATTGATGCCCTGCAAAGGGGACGGCGCTTTGATGTGCTGCCTGGGCCGGGTATGGAAAGCGGCGGCATAGTGATTTTGGGTGCCAGCTATGGCAACCTGCAGCCTGAGCGCGAAATGCTTTCGATCACCCCGCGCGGTAAGGCTGAGTTTGACCAACTAGCTCGTGAGCAGATCCGTCAGGCTGAAGAACTGCGTAAGCAGAAGGAAGCCGAGCGTGAAGCTGAACAAAAGCAAGACTGACGGATCTGCAGCTCAACAGCAGTGCGCAGCAGCTCTGCGCAGCCTTTAGTCTGTGTTAACTGACCCGCGCAGCTTGCCCAGCTGGGCACTTAAAGTGCTCTCTTGAAGCTGCCCGGTCAGTTCTTGCAATTGGGCTACCTGCTCGCTTAACTGCTGCACCTGCTTAGTTAAGGCGGCTACCTGCTGGTTTAAATCCGCGTGTACCAGGTTTAGAGCCTCATGTACACCCTGGGAAACCTGCTCAAGCTGGGCCTGGGAGCGGCGATAATATTCGGCGCTAACCAGCGCCTGGCCTAGAAGCGGGTTGGGGGAGTCGGTACGCAGATAGCTTTCCCTAATAGCCAGGTTGTCTTGCTGATGCTCTAGAGCGGCAGTGATCACCGAGTTGCCACTTTCACCAGCCAAACCTGGGCGCTGATGCCAAAAAGCTAGCGCCGGCCCCTCTAGGAAACCTGCCGGCTGGGCCTGCAATAGACGCAGGTTAAAGTCCCAGTCAGCCTGGGTGCTCAGCCGCCCATCCCAATGCCCTACCAGATCAGCGCTGGTGCGGCGAATTAGCTGGGAAATAGGGGGAATATAGTTACCCACCAGCATATCGATCAGATTGAAACTGTGGCGTTCTAAAGCCAAATCGGCCCGCTCAAGGATGGTAATGGTGCCGTCAGATTCAAGTTTTTCGCTAACTAGCTGGGTGCGTGCAGCCACCGCCCCCAGGTGGGGATGAGCCTGCAAAAATGCCACAGTTTTGCTTAAAAACTGCGGGTCCCAAGTGTCGTCGTCGTCGTGAATAGCGAAGAAGGGGGCGCTAGCGCAGGCCAAACCAGATTCCAGGGCAGCCTCGCGCCCGTTAGAGACCCGGTTAGTCACCACCTGGGTGCGCTCTTGCAGTTCAGGGGTGGTTTTATCCAGGGCCGCCTGCACAATTTGGGTTTCGCCGCCGTCATTAACAATGATCAGCTCATAGTCACCCAGCTGCTGGGCCTGCACACTGGCCAGGGCGCGGGAGAGAAAAATGGGGCGATTGCGGGTACGCATAATCACGCTAACTAGCGCGCTCATGGTTTTCTCCTAAAACTAGCCGATACGTGCGTACAGATCTTGCGGGGCGTGGGCTAGGGCCTGAACTAAACCCTGGGCGCGAGCCTGGCGCTGGGGGCCTAAAAGCATACGCCCGCCGGTGTTAACCAGGGCCCGAGCCGCCACCGAGGCCGGGGCATAGCGGGTGGCTACGCGCAGCCGGTTGCGGGTGTTCCAGGTGGTAAAAGCCTCTGAGGCCGAATCGGATGAAGCCGCGTGGGCGTGGCGGGCTTGGGCTTGGCGTACGTATTGCACGCGGTAGCCAGCGCGGCGTAGGCGGTAGGAAAAATCGGTGTCCTCGTAGTACATGAACAGGTCTTGACGCATCCCACCCAGTTGACGCCAGGCGCGGGCACTAATCGCGCAGGCCCCGCCGCAAATACCAAACACTTCAGGGCTGTCATGTTCCTGCTTGGCTGGGGCCAGCCAGGAGCGGTCATAGCCGTTACCGCAGGCATCTACTACGTTGCCGGTGGAGTTGATTAGCTCCACGCCGCTTGGGTCGCTAACCCAGATGCCGCCATCTAGGCCCCGCAGCTGGGCTGAGCCGGTGCTGTGGGTGGCGCCAGCGGTGGGTTCAGTTTGGGCTTCGACGCCGGGGCAGTTAGGGCCGACGGCGCCGGGGGGCTGCGGGCTGGAAGATTGCGGGCTGGCGGGCTTGACGGCGCTGGGGGCCTGCGGGCTGGCTGGCTCGGCGCCGTCGTCAACAAGACGCCACCTACCCTCCAAAAGCAGGCGGGCAGTAGTGGCCTCCACCAGATCATGCCCCAGCGGGGCAGTCAGGGCGTCAACAAAACCCTCCAGTGCGTAGGCGTCACTGTTTAGCAGCACCAAGGCGTCCTGGCGCAAGTTACGCGCCCCCAAGTTAACCCCATAGCCAAAACCACCGTTACGTCTAGCTTGCACCAGGCCAAAGCGAGCCGGGCCGGCGCTACCCAGCTTGGCACCCAGGCGGCGCAGGTGGTCCAGGGAATTATCGTGCGGATCGGCGCTGGCAGAGGCATTATCCACCACCACCAGCTCATCACCAGCTCGCAGCTGGGGCCACAGGGAGCGGGCAGCACGCTCAGTTAACAGCGGGGTACGCCAGTTAACGATTACTACCCGCACACTTTTACGCTGCTGACTCACTTTTGGGCCTGCTCCATAACCTGCTGGTAGACGCGCAGATGCGCCTTAGCACAAGCCTTCCAAGTCATGGTTTGGGCGCGCTCATAGCCAGCCAAAGCAAAATGGTCATGCTCACGGCCAAGTACCCGGCGCAGCCCGGCAGCAATCTGGTCGGGGTCGCTAGGCTCCACCAAAATTCCGCAATCTCCGGCCACCTCAGCGGTGGAAGTACCCAGCGAAGTCACCACCGGTACCGAATGGGCCATAGCCTCAAGCACCGGCAGGCCAAAACCTTCCCAGTAGGAGGGGAACACAAAGGCACGCGCCCCCGCATAGGCCTGCTGCAGGGTGTCTTGGGCCAGGCGTCCGAGCACGTGCACACGGGAAGTGCCGATAGCCTGAATCAACTGGCGCTCCACGGCGTCGTCGCCCCACCCGCTGGGACCTACCAAAACCAGATCCAACTGCGGGAACTCGCCGGCAATACGGGAAAAAGCATGCAGCAAGCCGGGCAGGTTTTTACGCGGCTCACGGGTGCCGGTCCACAATACATAGGGACGCGAAAGCCCATAAGCGGTGCGGAAAAGATCAATCTGGGAGGCGCTTACCTCCTGAACACTAACGCCGTGAGGAATCACATGCACGCGCTCAGAGTCAATTCCGGCCTCATAGCAGTCATCGGCGGTGGCCTGGGAGGGCACAATCACCGCCTGGGCCTCTTTAATGGTGCGCTGCAAAGACTTACGGAAATAGCTGTTACCGCGCTTAGTGAAATGCTCGGGGTTACGCAAAAATGCCAGGTCATGCACGGTTACCACAAGCGGCTTACGAGTGGGGGGAATAGCCCAGGTGGTGGCGTGAACCAGGTCAGAGGCCGGCAAAATAGCTTCAGCTAGGGGAGAGCGCAAACGGTTCCAAGACTCATACAGGGCCGGGCGCGGCAAATTCGCGTAACGCACCGGCATAGTCTCCAAACCCACCGCGCTGGAGCCCGGATCATTATGGCTGCGGCGGGCGGCAATACCGGCAACCTTCACCCCCTGGGCGCGCAGGCTGTGGGCCAGGTTAGTGATATAAGTGCCAGAACCGCCAGGTACCGGCTGCCACATTTGCTCTACCACCATGGCCACGCGCACATCATTAGGCGCCTGAAAAGCGCCTTGAGCGGCATCTTTAGCGGTTGAAGAGTCAGTGGCGGGGGCGGAAGCAAACGACAAGCGCATGTGCCAAGACTACCGCCCATGGCTTTACCTTTATGCTAGTGACATGAAGGTGCTGCTAGATGCCACGGCCATCCCCGCAAATTTGGGCGGCGTGGGACGATATGTAGATGATTTGGTGCCATGTTTGGTATCCCAGGGCGTTAACTTGGCTTTGGCAGTGCAAAGCCGCGACGCCGAGCATTTCGCCGCCCGCGCCCCGCGCGCTCACATAATCACCGTGCCGCACCTGCTTGAACGCCGCCCGGTGCGTATGGCTTGGGAGCAGTCGGGTCTGCCGGCCCTGGTACGTAAGTGGCGCCCAGATGTACTGCACTGCCCTCACTACACTTACCCCACGCGCCTGGCGCTACCCAATGTGGGCGTGGCCGTAACCTTGCATGACGCCACGTTCTTCTCCCACCCCCAGGCCCACTCGCCGCTAAAGCAGCGGTACTTCACCGCCGCCATCACCCGCGCCTCCAACCACGCCGACGCGCTGATTGTGCCCTCCATTGCCACCCGCGACGAATCCATCAAATACGCCGGGGGTAGCCCCGAAAACTACTTCGTGGCCTACCACGGGGTAGACACCAAGCGTTTCTACCCGGTCTCAGATACTGAGCGTGAGCGCGTAGCCGCCTCCCTAGGCCTAGCCGGCCAGCCCTACATTGGTTTCCTGGGCACGCTAGAGCCGCGTAAAAATGTGCCCGCACTGGTACGCGCCTGGGTGCAGGCCTTTAGTCAGCAGCCCAACCCGCCGGCCCTGGTGCTAGCGGGCGGTAAAGGCTGGGATGAAGAAATCGAGCCGGCCTTGGCGGGCGTGCCCAGCCACATGCGCGTACTGCGCCCGGGCTACCTGCCGCTAGAGGATCTGCCCGGTTTCCTCTCCGGCTGCCAGGTTTTGGCTTACCCCAGTGTGGGTGAAGGCTTTGGCTTGCCGGTGCTAGAGGCCATGGCTTGCGGGGCGGCCGTGCTAACCACCCGGGAGCTGTCTTTGCCTGAGGTGGGTGGTGACGCCGTAGCTTACTGTGAGCCCGACGTCGACTCTATCGCCGAGGCCCTAAGCTCACTTAGCGCTGACGCCACCTTACGCCAGCAGCTAGGGGCAGCCGCCCAAAAGCGCGCCAGTGAATTTACCTGGCAGCGCGCGGCGGTAGAACACATTAAGGCCTATGAGTATGCCGCTGCAGCTAAAGCCTAAAATGCTGGTAAAACTGCGGCAAAACACGGCTTTTCTAACCGCCTTGGCGGTAGTGGCGGCGCTGGCAGCAGCTTTCGCGGCAGCAGTGCTAATTGTTCCCGTCAAAGGCGGACACCTGTCCGATAAACAGCAGTTGCTGCGTGACTCGCTTTCGGGCGGTTTTGTGTCAGTCAAAAACGGTGACACCATTCAACAGCGCTTTACCGCCGTCGAGAACGGTTTAGACGGACTACAAGGCCAATTCAAACTGGGCATTATGGACTCTAGCTGCCGTCTAGAGCTGCGGCTAAGCGAAGTCCACGCCCAGCCCGGCACCCAAGCTTTGCTGCCCCCGCCGAGTAAATCCCAAGCGCAAGGCAGCACCCAAGCGCAAGCGGCGGCGTCGGCCCCAAACGCGGCTAGCCAAAACGCTGCAGCCACCCCCAGCCCGACCACCACGCAAGTAGCCAGCCAAAGCCTGCCCTGCGCCCAAGCCATGGTCAATGAGTCAGGCACCAAAATTATGGGTTTTAAACCCATCGCCAACTCCAAAGGTAAAACCTACCAAGTGGCGCTCAGCGTTAAAGCTGACAAACCCACCGTGGTAGTCACCCGCTACTACAACCCGGTCTCAGCTACAGACCCCGACCGCCCCAACGAAAAACGCAAACGCCACGTAGACAACCAACCCAACTACCAGGTCAAAACCGGTGAACAGGTACTTAAAGCCGGCGGGGCCACCCTCAACAACCAAGAACTAGCCGGGCGCGAAGAAAACCTACGCGGCACCGGAGAAATCACCACCACCTCCCTACTACCCATCTACTCAGACGCCGGCTGGTGGGGCACTTTACAGCGCGGCCTGCAACGCTCCCAAGCGCTAGGGCCCTGGTGGGTCAGCACCCCCGCGTTAGTGATTTGGTTTGCGGCCACAGCGGTCAGTGCCGTAGCCGCCGCCGTTCTAGCGGTGCGGCGCTCGCGGTGGACTGTGGCGCTGGTGGGGGCTTTTGCCCTGTTCCAGGCGCTAGTGTGGGCGGCAGTTATCCCTATTTTCAACGGGATGGACGAGTACCAGCATGTGTCCTATATCCAGTATTTAGCTACCCACAATGGCCCAGATAGTGGCCTAACTCAGGGACAAGCTAACTACTCTCCGCAGTTAGTGCATGTCTATGAGGCCTCCAACCTGTTCTACGCCTGGGGCGCGGACCGTTTTGACTACAGCCAGATTTCCTCGCTAAATAGCCAGCTGAATCAGCTGCCTGAGCGGGCGCTGGTACGTCCGCAAGTAACCCAGTACCCGCCCGGTTATTACCTGGTCGGGGCGCTGGTATATAAGCTTTCGCCGCACACGGGCCTGAGTCAGTACTACGATGTGCGCCTACTATCAGTAGCTTTAGCGGTAGTGGGGGCACTGGGCATGGCTTACTTTGCCCGCCAGCTGTTCCCGCGCCGGGCTTTGGTGGCCACGCTCGTGTCTTTGTCGGCGCTAGCTCACCCGATGATGGCCCACCAAAGCGCCATTATTAACAACGACATTTTGGTGATTAGCGCCAGTATCTGGGCCCTGGCTTTAGCTACCCGTGCCCTAAATGCGCAGCGCCCCCTGCGTTGGCTAGCTGGTGCAGGTGTGGCTACCGGTATTGCTATGGCTAAACCGCAAGGCATTTTGATTGCGGCCATGGTGGCTTTGGCGCTCATTGTGGTGGCGGTGCGTGCTCGTAGCTTCAAGCTAGCTCTTAAAGGCGGCTTGCTTAGCGGCGGCGGGTTCATTGCCGTGTATATCTGGTGGCCTATCTATCGCGTCATAGTGGGTTTTGGTTCAGTGATTGCCGCCCCGCGCCCACAGGTGAACCTGGTAAACGCCGGGGGAGGCCTAGCTATGGGGGCGGTGCGTCAGCGTAGCTTGTGGGAGCAGTGGCAGCTGTTTTGGAATGACCAGAGCGCAGATGACTACACCCTGTTTAAAGCTCGCTGGATTAAGCAGTTCTTCGGTAACTTTGGCTGGCTGGATGTGTTCTACCCAACACGTATCTATAACTGGCTGGCGCAAATTATGATGCTGTTCGCGCTTATCTGCTTGCTCTGGGTGGTCCAGCGCTGTGTGCGGCTGGCGCTTAACCGCTTGCGGCCGCTAGCTGCTGGTGCCGACGACGCCGCTGGGAATGGTGGCGACCTTGCCGCCCCGCAGGCTGATGAGACTGCGCAAGACGGCGCCGTCGTCGCCAAAGAGCAGGCAGGCCAGGAAGGCCGGCAGTTGGGAGCTAAACGCAACCAAACCGCCACCTGGATCTGGTGGTGCCTGGCGTTAACCGTAGGCTACCTGGTAGCTATTAACCTGCTGGGCTTTATCTACTCCATCATGGCTGGACACGACGACCTACTCCAAGGTCGCTATATCCTGCCGGCGGTGGCGGGGCTATACGCTCTGCCTGCCCTGTTAACCCAGGCAGCAGTGCAAAGCCTGCAAAATAATCCCTGGCGTCCAGTGCATAGCCCGTGGCTAGATAAACTAGTGCCAGCCGTGGCCTTAGTGGTTTTCGCCGCAGTCATGGCGCTGAACTTAGCGGGGCTGGGGGTTATCTTCGAGCGCTTCTATGTGTAATATTTCTAGCTTTTTAAAGCATAAAGTCACGGTAGCGGCTAACCTATTATTAGGCCGCGTCAGTTTGAGAACGGAAAAGTAATGCCCGATCAGTTAACCGTTGAATCTACTCCTATCCCCGGATTCCTACGCCTGACTTTGCCTGTCCATGGAGACAACCGCGGTTGGTTCAAGGAAAACTGGCAGCGTGAAAAGATGGTGGCGCTGGGTCTGCCCGATTTTGGCCCGGTACAAAACAACATCTCATTTAACGATGAGGTGGGTGTTACCCGTGGTATTCACGCCGAGCCCTGGGACAAGTACGTTTCGGTAGCCACCGGTAAGGTTTTTGGTGCCTGGGTGGATTTGCGTGAAGGCCCTAGCTTCGGCCAGGTCTACACCACCATCATTGAGCCGGGCGTGGCCGTCTATGTGCCGCGCGGGGTGGGTAACTCATACCAGACCCTAGAGCCCAACACGGCTTACACCTACCTGGTCAACGACCACTGGTCGCCGGACGCCGAATACACCTTCTTGAACCTAGCTGATGAAACTGTGGCCATTGACTGGCCCATCAGCCTGGATAAAGCCATCTTGTCTGACAAAGACCTGGCTCACCCGCGTCTAGAAGCAGTGACCCCCTTCCCGCCGGCAGCTAAGCGTGCGCTGGTAACCGGCGCCCACGGCCAGCTGGGCCGCGAGCTGATGCGTCAGCTACCCCAGGCCGGCTACCAGGTCACCGGGGTGGATCTACCTGAGGTAGACATTTCTGACACTGAGGCCATGGAGGCTTTTGATTTCTCCGCCTATGACGTGGTGATTAACGCCGCCGCTTGGACTGACGTGGATGGCGCCGAAACTGCCCAGGGCCGCCCGCTGGCTTGGAAGGCCAACGCCACTGGCCCGGCTAACCTGGCCCGCGCCGCCGCCAAGCACGGCTTCACCCTGGTACACATCTCCACCGAGTATGTTTTTGACGGCACCGCCCAGGCTTACACTGAAACTGAGCCGCCCAGCCCGCTAGGTGTATACGCCCAGTCCAAGGCTGGTGGTGACGCCGCCGTCAGCGCCGCCCCCAAGCACTACCTGGTACGCACCAGCTGGGTGGTGGGTGACGGCAAGAACTTCATCCGCACTATGGCTGGCCTAGCTGAGCGCGGCGTTAAGCCGTCCGTGGTTGATGACCAAGTGGGTCGCCTAACCTTCACCAGTGACTTGGCTAGCGGCATTATCTACCTGCTGGGTCAGCAGGCCCCCTACGGCACCTACAACCTCACCGGTGGCGGCGAGGTAGTGTCTTGGGCGCAGGTAGCTAAGCGTGTTTATGAGCTAACCGGCCATGACCCCGCTGACGTAACCCCCATCAGCACCGCCGAGTACTTTGCTGGTAATCAGGTAGCTCCCCGCCCACTGGTGTCCACCATGGATCTGAGCAAGATTGAAGCCCTTGGCTTTAAGCCTTCTGATTCCATGCAGTTGCTAGAAGCATACGTGCAAACCCTGCGTTCCTAACGCATGAACTAACCCTGGACCTGTTAGCTTAGGTCCAGGGTTAAGTTTATATATGAAAGGTGCAGCCTCGTGAAGCTACCGCGCGTACCCAGGACAGCATTGGTGGTGCTGGCTTTCTGCTTCGCTTTAGTCAGTGGCTTTAGCTGGGTTGTCGCCTCTGCCCCTGGTTCTAGCCCTGACGACGACTACCACCTGGTGTCCATGTGGTGCCCGCGTCCGGTTACTGAAAGCTGCGCCACTAAGGTAGTGCAGGGCCAGCTGCGGGTGGGCGTGCCCGAGGCTTTACCGGGTTCTACCTGTTCTTCTTTCCACGTCGATATTTCGCAGGCGATGTGTAATCGCTACTCCGATAAGCGCATCAGTTACTCGCTGCGTTACGACGACGGTAACTACCCTTACGGCTACTACCACTTCCACCACATGTTTAAGCCCCTGGGCGTGCAGGGCCTGGTGATAGCTTCACGCACTACCAATATGGTTATAGCCCTGGCTTTGCTGGGGTCAATTGGCCTGCTGGCGCCGCCTAAACTGCGCGGGGCTTACCTGCTGGCCATGGGGGCTGCCTGGATGCCCATTGGCGTCTATTTCATAACTTCTAATAACCCCTCTAGCTGGTCAATTACGGGTGTGGCTGGCTTTAGCGCGGGGCTGTTGGCTTCCCTTTACGCCAGTGGCCGACGGCGCTGGTACCTGCTGGCTTTAGCTTGCGTGGGGGCGCTACTGTGCTACACCTCGCGGGCGGATGCTTCCTTCCACATCTTTGTGGTGGCGCTAGCTATCTGTGTGGCTTGCGCTAAGTGGCGCACTCACAAGGTACAGCTGGCGGTGGCCACCTTAGCCAGTGTAATTGGCGTGTATCTGATGCTTTCCTCAGGTTCTGCCACTATCGCTGAGGGGCATGCCGAAGCTGTGTCCATGGACAAAAAGATTGACGTCATGGAAAAGAACGTAACCCACTTGGCTAAGTTCTTCTCCGGTTTTTGGGGTCTGTGGGCTGGGGCCGGCTGGAAGGATATTCCTTCCGACGGTTACTCCGGCATGATCGCCATTTTGCTGGTGGGCTTCATTATCATGCTGGGCGCGGGGCGTATTGGTTGGCGCAAGGCTATGGGGGCGATTATTACTCTGGGAGCTATGGCCGGTATTTCGGTGCTGGTAGCTACCCCACCGGCTTTCCCCAGCATGTTTGCCTACCAGCCGCGCTATGCTCAGCCGCTGCTGTTTGCCTGGCTGCTGCCCTGGTTGTTCCTGGGTATTAAACGCCCACTGCTGACGCGTTCACAGGCGGCGCTGTACTGGGCTGGTATGGTGACCGTCAATGCGGTGTTCATGCACAAACTGATTTTCCGCTACACCCACGGCCTGGTGGGGGGACGTCACTTCTTAAACCTTAACTTTGATGTGCACTGGTGGTGGCAAGATGCTTTGCTGACCCCCATGAGTACCTGGATGGTGGGGGCTCTGGCTTTCGCGCTAGCCTCAGGGATTGTTATTTGGCTGCTGTTTGGGCCTGGAGCTATTAGTGCGCCCGCTGAGTTAGCAGCCCCAAGTGGCGCTGCTATAGCCGACGATGTCCCTGAGCCCGCTGCCAGCGCTGCTGTAGCCGACGGCGCCCCTGCCCCTAACAGCGCTACTGAAGCCGCACCTGCCAAGGCTGGCGTCGACTCTGAAGCCACCAGCGCATCCTAAGGAAATTAGTGCTTAACTCTTTACTGATTATTATCCCGGCCTGGAATGAGGCTGAGGTTATTGGCTCAGTGCTTGAAGAGCTTACAGATTTCTACCCTGACGCCCAGGTTTTGGTGGTCTCTGACGGCTCCACTGATGCCACCGCCCAAGTGGCCCGCGACCATGGCGCTAAAGTGCTAGAACTGCCCTACAACCTGGGGGTGGGTGGAGCTATGCGTGCCGGCTACCTGTATGCTTACCGCCACGGCTATGACTATGCCCTCCAGCTTGATGCCGACGGTCAACACAACCCTGCTGATATTCCTCAGCTGCTGCAGGCAGCCGCGCAAAGCGGCGCCAATGTGGTGATTGGGGCTCGCTTTGCCGGCAAGGGTAACTACAAGGTACGCGGCCCGCGTGCCTGGGCCATGAAGCTGCTTTCAGCGGTGCTTTCACGGGTAACCCACACCCGTCTTACCGACACCACCAGCGGTTTTAAACTCTGCGATAAACGCGCAATTAAACTATTTGCGGTTAACTACCCGGCGGAATATCTAGGCGACACGGTAGAAGCTCTAGTTATTGCGGCCCGCTCAAACCTAAAAGTCACCCAGGTGCCGGTGCAGATGCGCCCACGCGCCGGAGGAGAGCCTTCCCAAAATCCCTTGGGGGCCGCCAAGTTCTTGCTGCGAGCTATTTTGGCGCTGGGTGTGGCCCTAACCCAAAGCAAAGCTAGCGCTGGGGAGGCATAATGCATCAGTCAAGCTACTGGTTAGGTGTCGTTTTTGGCGTCATCGTGTTTGTGACGGTATTTATTCGCCTGCGTAACTACGGCATGAAGGAACGCTACTCCACCTGGTGGATTGTGATTGCCATCAGCTCCGTAGTGTTTTCAGTGTTCCCCAACCTGCTAAACAGCTTGTCACGGGCCCTGGGAGTGCTGTCCTCCATGAACCTGGCATTTTTTGGTGCCGGGGTGGTGCTATTGCTGCTGTCGTTGCGGTTAAGCGTGGATTTATCTCACGACGACGAAGAGCGCCGGCGTCTAGCTGAAGAAATTGCCCTGCTACGCCAAGAGGTAGAGCAGCTAAAGCAAGAACGCGACCAGCGCCCACCTAAATCAGGCAAACTCAGCTAGCTGGCAAACCAGCCCCGCTAGTTAGAGCAGGTGCTCCGCTAGTTAGAGCCGGCGCCCCGCTAATTAGAGGCGGGCAATCTCAGTTAGCCAGCACCCGGGCGGCAATCTGCTCATACTGGCGTGCACGCACCGGCCAGCTCCACTGTTCAAGCAGCTCACGGCTAGCGGGAGCCTTGGGGGCGCGCAGCATAGCGGTGACAGCTTTGCTAAGGGACTCAACCGTGCGGGCGCTAGTGATGTTTACCGGCGCTCCTTGAGCCTCAAGCAGTTGGGCTCCAGGCACGGGGAAGGTAACTACCCGCCCACCTTCAGCGATAGCCTCCAGCAGGGTGGTTTGGAAGCCCTCAGACAAGACCGTGGGGTTTACTAGAGTGGCTCCAGCAATGGCTTGGCGTACCTGGGCTGGGGTGACGCGCCCGGGGATGTCGACGACGTCGTCTAGCTTAAGCTTAGCCGCCAAGTCGCGGGCCGCCTGTAGCTGAGCGCCGTCACCAAGCATCTGGCCAGTTAGCTGCTGGCCTGCATCGCGCAGCTGAGCTAAGCAACGCAGGTAGGTTTCCCAACCTTTACCCTCCACCATGCGACCAATAAACACCAGGTGGTTGGGGCGCTGCGGGCCGCTGTAGGAGGTCTCAGGCAGGTTAATGGCGTTATAGAACACCTGTGGGTCTTTGGCGCCTAGACGGCCAGCGAAGTTAGCGGCAGCCTCAGAAACCCCCAAAACCTGGGCGGCGTGGGTGGTTATGTAGCGGCCTAAACTCAGGTCTACAACCCGCGAACCGATAGCAATAATCGGGTTGGAGTTGTTAACAAAGTTGGAGCCATGCTCGGTGTGGATATAGGGGATACCCGCTTTTTGTGCGGCGCGGGCCCCCACAAAACTCATCGGGAAAAAGCGAGTGTGGGTGGAAACCACATCGATCCGCTTGGCTTTAAGGAAGCGGCTAATAGCGGTGGCGCTGCCCAGAGCGGGGTAACTGATTACCTCAGCAATAGGTAGATATCCGATACCGGTAAGCACCTGCACTTTGCCGTCTTGGCGGATAGAACGCTCAGAGTCTAAGGTCAGCACCCACACCTTATGGCCCAGCTGGGTGAGCTGATCAGCCAGGTTAAATGCGTGCATCTCTACGCCGCCTAAACGCGGCGGGTAGGTGTTCAACACCATTGCGAAACGCATTACTTCTCCTTAGGGCGACGCAGCTGCATAGTGAGCCAAAAACAGATTACTGTGGTGGCCATTGCGCCTAGGTAGGCTAGCGAGGCACCAAGCAACCCTAATGGCGGGATAGCTACTACCACTAGTACAGTAATGACCACAGCGGCGGCAGCGTAACCCCAGAATACAGCCCGCTGCAGGCGCATGGTGGTAAGCGCGTAATACAAAATTACGGCGGCAGCGTTTAAAGCTCCACCCCCTACCAACACCACCAATTCCAGACGGTAGCCGGAAACGTCTTGGCCAAAGAACAGATTCAAGATGGGCACACCAATAGTTACCGTAGCTAAAGCCACTGCGGCAAAGGCCCCCACTGTGGCCAGCAGGCCTCGGCGCACAATAGCGCTAAAACCAGCCCAGTCATTTTCCACCCAGTAGGTGGCCATGCGCGTCAGCAGCGGCCTAAACACCAGCAGGGAAAGCATATTGATAGTCACCGCCGGCATGTAGATGATAGCGAAGTAGCCCTGGGCGGTGAAATCCATAAAGTACTTGATGCCATAACGCGGGGCGTTAGACAGGTACATGGCTGTAAATGACGCCAAAAACAGGGGAGCGCATTCAATCAAGAGACGCTTAATAGCCGTCCAATTCCAGCTGGGGGTGATACCAAAACTGGCGCGCGCGCCGGGGTAGAAGGCCACCACTAGCGCCACCACTGATACCGCCAGGGAAACTAGGGAAGCGATAAACAGCGAATCGGTTAGCACCACCAGCAGGCAGAAAACCGCCATGGTGGTGAAAATACGCCAAAATGAGGCGCGCGCCCCTAAATCTAGGCGCCCTTCACGCTGAAACTCGCTGTAAAAAACATCCTCATAGGCGTCAAAAACCCGCAGTAAAGCAATCGCAATAACCAGCCCCACGCTGGCGCTTAACCCGCTAGAAACCAGCGAGTAGATCACGATGCCAGCAATCATGGCGGCCACGGTAAGGATGCGGGTGGCCAGGTAGATGGGGAAATTGAACTCGCGGCGCACATCGGTGACGTGGAAGGTACGCACCTCATACATGCCCAGGGTCTGCCACTGCTGACCAATAGCAATGGCTAATGAGAACACCCCACCTGCGGCCACGCCGGCGCTATGGGTGACCACCGCCAGCATGATCACAATGGAAAATGAGCTGATCAGGCTGGAGGCGGTGTTCCAAAAATAGTCGCGGCTAAGCTGCGAAGCGCTCACTGGGGATCCCGGCTGTGGCTACCGTCTTCGTTAAAGTGCCAGCCGCCAAACTCTAGCCGGTAGGGGCGGTGGCCCACACGCTGGGGCGGCGGGGGAGGGGTCATATAGTCATCAAAACCGCGCTTAAGCCAAGTGTCATAGTTGGCCGGCAGTTTAATGGTCAGGTGCTCAAATGGTAGCTCAACCGTGTTTTTAAGCTCTGCTGCCGGCAGTGACCACTGCTGGGGGTTGCGGGTGGAGAAATCTGCCAGCCACGTCTTGGCCCCGGCCTGTTTTTCGTAGCTGCGGGCGGCACGTTCCCAGTGTTTAATGAGCTTGGCTTGGCTTAGATGAGCAGTTTTAAGGCCTGCGTGTACCGTGCGCATAGCTAGTTGCACAGCCTTATCCACGCCGCCGCTTAAACCGGTGGAGGCGGTGGCACTACCACGCAGGTACAGGGCCCGCGACCACACCCAGGTGCGGGCGCATTGAGCTTTAAAAGCCCGCTGGTTGGCTGGGCGTGCATCAAGCGGGAAAATGTCCACCCCGATCGGCATCTCAAAGTCACGCCCGGCAGCTGCCTGCGAGATGAACTTGGTGCCTTTAAGCCCAAGTACGGCCACAGTGCCAGGGTAGTTGGCGTGGCTGTGGTGGCTGAGCAGCTCAAAGTCCTCACCCAGTAGGGCTGGTGCCTGGGCTAGTAGTTTTTCGTAGTCGGCGCGCGCCATGCACACGTCGGCGTCGTCGTCCCAAGGGATAAAGCCCTGGTGGCGTACCGCGCCAATGGCAGTGCCCCCGTAGGCCGCGTAGTTTAGCCCCAGCTGGTTGCATACCCGGTCAAGCTCACCTAGAACATAGGTGGTGGCTAGCTGTACCTGGCGTAAACTGGCCAGGTCTAGGCCCTCATCTGGGTCAATAGTGCTGCTGGTAGCGGCCCCAGTGCCGACGTCGGCGCCGGCTTTGCGCCTACCTTGCCCGTTAGCTGCGGGGCTGGTAGCCGCACCAGGGGAGTCCTCTAAACCAATACCGGTTACCTGCGGGTAAGGCAGTAGATCCGTGTAGGGGCCAAAATCTACGATGCGCGGAATGTGACCGATACGAGACTCGGGCGGGGGCAATTGCATATAGTCGCCGTAGCCGCGTCGCAGCCAGGCATCATACTGGGCCGGCAGCTGCACGGTGATGTCCTCAAAGGGCACCCGCACGGTAGGCAGCAGCTCAGAGTTAGTGATAATCCAGTTTTCCGGGTCGCGCATAGTGAAGTCAGCCATGCGTGTGGTGGGGGTGTGCTCCCAGGCCCGTACAGCTTTTTCCCAACGGCGCTGCAAGGTTTGCGGTGAGAGTTTAGCGGCTTTAAGGGCCCAGTTAGCGCCGGTGGTGGCGGTGTAAATGAGCTGTTTTTTAGTGCCGCTAATGCCGGGCAGGAAAGGCTTGGCAGTGCCGTGCAGGAACAGTAGCCGCCCCCACAGCCAAGAGGCCCTAGACATGCGCTTAAAGGCAACCGGATCGGCCGGAATATTGTCTACCGGCAATACATCGATAAAGAAAGGCATCCGGTAGTCGCTGTCCACCGCGAAGTCAGGAATCAGCAGGGTGTCTTTAAGCACCATCTTGGTGAACATGAACGGGAAGTTAACTACTGTGCGCGTGTTGTGTAGCGCAAAGCGCCCATCTATAACCTGGGGGGCCAGGCTTAAAAACCGCTCATAGTCACTGCGCCGCATAAGCACGTCTACGTCGTCGTCCCAAGGAATAAAACCCTGGTGACGCACCGCGCCAATGGCAGTGCCCCCATAGACGGCGTAAGGAATATCCAGCTTGGTGCATACACGGTCAAACTCTGCCAAAATTTCTTTCAGCAGGGCGTGAATATTGTCTAGGAGCTGCTGGTCGCTCATAGGTTTCCTAACTTGCAGGTGGGCGATACAGCGATTCTAGCGGCTTTGGGTCTTGAAAGAAGTTAGCTCACGCCAGTTTTCGGTGGCCGCCAGTACGGTGCCAACCAAAATCACTACACACAGCACGATTTGGATAGGCGCAGGCACGATCGACTGCAAAAGGAACGCAAACAGCACTGCCCAAGCCGAGTAGGAAATGTTAAGCGCCATGGCCCGCGCGGCCCCCAGCAGATCAATGGCCTTGTAATAGAACAGGTAGGAGGCGGTGCCGGCGGCGGCGGCCAAAGCTACAAGCCCCATCGCGCCAGGGCTGGTTAAAGCCTGCCCGGTGCTGCTTAAAGCCCCACCTAACGGCACCACTAGCACCAGGTAGGTTAGCCCCGAGGTGGTTTCGCGGATCTGCAGGGCCGTCTCATTGTCGACGGCGTCGTCTCGCATACCCCAAGCCAAAATCACGGCTTCACAGCCCCACCCGGCCACAGCCGCCAGGGCGCCCAGCACACCCCAAAGCGCGGAGCCAGAAACACTGGTGGAGGTGTAGCTGGTGGCAATAATGGCGCCAATAGCCACAGCCAGGGCAATCACCTGACGCGGACGCATCCGCTCTTTAAGCACCGCCACTGCCAGGGCCGTACCCAAAGCCGGGTAGAAGGTGGAGATGATGGCGGTGTAACCGGCGCCGATCTGGTCAATAGCCAGCAGGTAACCGCTCATACCGATAGGCCCGCCCAGCAGCGCGGCCACCATAACGGCGCGGCCACTGCGCGTGTGCACTGCCCGCCAAGTGTCTTTTAGGCGCCCGCGCACAGCCATGAAGATCAGTAGGATCAGGGCGCAGATAGCATCGTGTAAAGCTGCCGAAACTAGGGAGTCATGGGCGTCGGTGGCGAAGGGGTTAAGCGCCAGCGCAAGAGCCAAAATGACGGTGTCTAGACCCCACAGGGCACCTGAACCAATTCCGTAACGCATGATTTTACTCCTACTTATTGCGTTCTTATTGCGCTGGTTTTAGTGGTTTGTGCTGGTTTGATCCGGCGTGGCGACGGCGTCGCTGGCGGCCTGCTCATAGGCGGCTAGTACCCAGTCAATGTTGTCGCTGGCGGCCTGGTAGTAGATATAGAGCCACTGGCCCACGTCGTCGCCTTCAGCCTCCTTAACCAAAGACCACACGTACCAGCACCAACCAGCGAAAACCACGTAGGCGTAGAAGTGACGCTGCTGAGCGGCGGTGGGCTCAGCCTCAAGATAGGCGGCCAGGGCGGCGTCGGACTGGGCCCGGCTCAAACTGGCGCAAACCACCATGGTGCCAAAATCGGCGGCCGGGTCTGACATGCCCGCATACTCCCAGTCGATCAGGTCGATTTCATTGTTAGAGGCATCGTTAGAAACCAGGAAGTTAAGCGGGAAAAAGTCATTGTGGCTGGGCACCAACTGGTAGCCATCGGCCTCAGTGAAACGCTTTAGGCGCATGATCTTGTCGCGCATAACCTGATAGTCGGGCACATCAATCGGCCCAAACTGGCGCAAAATCGCCTCATACTTTAGGCCCTCGGTGACAAAGTCAAAGTGGCGCGACAGGCGCATGTCACTGCTGTGCAGCGTGCGGGCCATATCCATAGCCCGGGTGAGCTGGGCCGGATCGTTAACGTCTAGGTTGGCGGCGTCGGGAATGAAACGTGAAATCTTCCAGCCCTTAACCGTGTCACCGGTAATGAAGGTGTGGTCAATGCCCAGGTCGCGGGCCAAATTCAGGGCCTCAAACTCAGCGGCACGGTCCACGATCTTGTCCGTGCCCGCACCCGGGTGACGGTAGACGTACTCCTGATCGCCCACCCTAAAGTGGCAAGACAGGTTAGTGATGCCCTGCTTAAGCGGGTAAAAATCGGTGATCTCATCAACCTGGCAGCCCAGTGTGGAGGTGATGTTGGTGAAAATATCAGAGTCGAGATTCTCCAGGAACATCGGGTCAAAAGAGCGAATCTCATCGACTGAATCAAACTCGTTAATTACCCCCTCCGGGTAGGGGCGCATAGCCATATTCAGCTCACGAATGTGGTCTAGGTAGATTGACTCCCACAGCTTGGGAGCAGTTTCAGGCAGGTGGTAGACACTTTCCAAAATGCGGCGGAAAGCAGCTGAAAAAGCCCGGTCAAAGTAGACGTGACCAAGCATGTACCAGGCGTTGGCGCCGCCTACGCTAGCGCCAGTAATACGTCCACCAGCGCCGGTAGTAATGCACCATTCAGCCGTGGGGCCCTGAGCGTACTGGGCTGAATAGTAGGCCTGGTAAACATAGTCTTCGAAAGGATTGACCGTGAAGTAGTCATCCGAGGAGCAAATGTAGGTGTTAGCTAGCTGCTCACGCACTAGCCACAGTGAGCCGTTATTGTTGCGGGTGGCGTAGTCAGAGTTGACCACGATTTTGACTCCGTACTTGGCGGCCAGGTAGAAGAAATGCTCTTTCTTGTAACCCACCACTACTGTGATGTCATTAATGCCAGCTTCATGCAGCTGCTCAATTTGGCGGTCGATTAGGGCCTGGCCGCGCACACGCAAAGTACCCTTGGGGCGCTCATAGGAGATAGGGGCGAAACGCTGGGATAGACCCGCCGCCATAATGATGGCGTTATCCACCTTGTAGGGGGATAGGGCTTGGCGACCGGCGTCAGTTAGGGTGCGCTCGCTGATGTAACCGGCGGCTTCACATTGGCGCACGGTGGAGTTAACACTACCCAGGGAGATATCGGTGAGCTGGTGCAGTTCACGCTGGGTGAGGGGTTTATCTGCGTGCAGCAGGGCTCGTAAAACCTCAAATTGCAGCTGCGATAATGTGGTGGGGCTGGAGGAACTCATAACAATCCGTTCACCGTAGCGTTACTAACTTGCGCGTTCGAATATATTACTACGGGCAGCAAATGTGAACAGGCTAGGCTCTAAAAGTGTCACACTGTACAAAGTTGCCTTGTGCTAGGCCCGCTTAAAGCGCAGTTAGAGCCTGCTAAAGCCCGCTTAGGGCCCGCTTAAAGCGCAGTTAAAGCCTGGGTGAGCACTAAATAGGCCCCGCCATTGGCGGGGCCTAGGAGCCTAAAAGGCTGTGGCGTTAGCCGGCATTAGTAGCTTTCAGCTAAAGCCGGTTAGCTGGTGCGACGCTAATAGGACGCTGATTTACTTGCCGCGCTCTAGTAGGTCTAGTAGGTACTGGCCGTAACCGGACTTAACCAGCGGCTCGGCGCGCTGACGCAGGCCGTCGTCGTCGATAAAACCGTTGCGCCAGGCGATCTCCTCGGGGCAACCCACGCTCAGACCCTGACGGGCCTGGATGGTACGCACGAAGCTGGTGGCGTCAGCCAGGGAGTCGAAAGTACCGGTGTCTAGCCAGGCGGTGCCACGCGGCAGCGGCTCTACCTGCAGGCGGCCTTGCTCAAGGTAGGTGCGGTTAATGTCGGTGATTTCGTATTCGCCGCGCGCGCTGGGCTTGAGGTCGCGGGCGATGGAAACCACGTCATTGTCGTAGAAGTACAGGCCGGGCACGGCCCAGTTGGAGCGCGGCTTGGCCGGCTTTTCTTCAATGGACAGAGCCTTGAAGTCAGCGTCAAACTCCACCACGCCGTAATCGCTGGGGTTGGCCACCTGGTAGGCAAAGACCACACCGCCGTCGGGCTGGGTGTGGCGGCGCAGGCGCGTACCCATGCCGGGGCCGTAGAAGATGTTGTCACCCAGCACCAAAGCGGCAGACTCATTACCGATGAAGTCTGCGCCCAGTACGAAAGCCTGAGCCAGGCCGTTGGGTTCTTTTTGTACGGTGTAAGACAGGTTCACGCCCAGCTGCGAGCCGTCGCCTAGTAGACGGTGGAAAGCCGGTGCGTCGTGGGGGGTAGTGATAACCAGGATTTCACTAATGCCGGCAATCATAAGAGTGCTCAGCGGGTAGTAAATCATGGGCTTGTCGTAGACAGGCACCAGCTGCTTTGAGATGCCAAGGGTGATGGGGTTTAGTCGAGTGCCGGAACCACCGGCTAGTACGATGCCACGCATAAGTCCCATTGTTTCTTATTTGCGCTCTAAATGCACCTATTTGCCCCGGTGGGCTTGCTAAATGCGGGTAGTGGCTGGGGCATAAGGGGTCTTGCTAAGGCGAAAATGCTGGTTAAGGGCTTGTTGCGCCACAAAACGGGTAGAGCGGGCCACGTTTAACTGACAATTTAGGACTTATCGGCTAGCGTAGATCTGTCTTACACACCAGATGAAAGCAAATTCGATGGATCGACTCAGTGGTGCGGTTAAGAACTATGACTGGGGCTCCCCGAATGCTATCCCCGAGTTTTTGAATGTTCCCGCAGACGGTAAACCCTTCGGGGAGTTGTGGTTTGGCGGCCATGCCGGCGGCCCAACTCACCTGCTCACAGATGATGGCAGCGCATTAACCACCTCGCCTACCACCTTGGACCAGCTGGTAGCTAGCAACCCGGTGGGGGTGATGGGCGCTGATATTGTGGCGCGCTTTGGCGATCAGCTGCCTTACTTGTTTAAGGTGATTGCTCCTAACCAGCCACTGTCGCTGCAGGTGCACCCCGATATTGAGCGGGCACGCATTCGCTTTGATGATGAGAATGCAGCTGGCATTGCCATTGATGCCCCTAACCGCAATTACAAGGACCGCAATCACAAGCCGGAAATGGTGCTGGCCTTGACCCGCTATGAGGCGGTTAGTGGTTTCCGTACTCCTCGGCGTGCCATTGAGGTGGTTGACGGCCTTAAGTCGCCGCTGGCGTGTACGGTAGCGGAGTTCTTGCACGCTAACCCCACCCGTTTTGGGATTAAGAAGGCTTTTAGTTGGCTGCTTAGCCCGCAGACTCGCCCTACAGCTGAGCAGGTTGAGCAGCTGGTGGATGAGGTTTCGGCGCGAGCAGCGGCGGGGGCCTCGCCGTCTTCTCGCCTCGATGCTTACATCATGGCCATGCAGGCGGCTTTCCCCGGCGACCCGGGGGTGGCAGCGGCGCTGCTATTAAACCCGGTTACTTTGAACCCGGGGGAGGCATTGTTTGTGCCCGCAGGTGCGGTGCACGCATATATTTCTGGTTTGGCTGTGGAGATCATGTCTGCCAGTGACAATGTGCTGCGTGCGGGCCTGACTCACAAGCATGTTGATGCCCCCGAGATGCTGGCCTGCGTGGACTATGTGGCGGCCCCGCCTGTGCGCCCGGCCCCAGAGTGCCTCAGCGAGCACTGCCGCGCCTATAACGTGCCGGTGGAGGATTTTGAACTGGTAGTTACCACAGTCAGTGAGGCAGATGGCTTCGTTAAGGTGCCCGGACGTGGGCCGCGCACGCTGCTAAACGTTGATGGTGAGTTAACTGTTAATGCGGGCGGTAAGAGTTTGCCGCTGCGTCGCGGTCAGGCTGTTTTTGTGCGTGCCGACGACGGCGCCGTTAGCGTTAGCGGTCACGGCACCTTGGTCCAGGCTGACGTACCGTAAGCCAGCGAAAGCGGCCAGCTTCACGTCGTAAGTGCGGCGGGCTCTAAAGACTGTGTTTAAACAAGGGGGGCGAAAGCTTAGCTTTCGCCCCCTACGCTATGAGATGTAGTTGCCGTTTGCTTTCAAGAATTCGACTGCTTTGGCCTGAATTTTCTGGGATTTTTGGCGCAATGCAGTCAGTTCAGATAAGTGTTTTTGTACGTATACATAGCTGGCGCTCCACTCGGCTTCATATTGCAGTTTGGTGTATCCGCTTTCTGTACGACAACGTGCATCTTGGGTAGCGACTTTTAATTCATAAGCCGTTACGGGGTGTACAAAGGGATCCTTGTACTGCACTTCTCCCGAAACCCCATTGAATTTATCGTATAGCGATTTGGAGGGAATTCCATCAGGATGCTCTGCTAAATCAGTTATCCCTAATGGTTCCATGCATTTACGCCAACGCTGGGCGGCTTCTTTAAGGCCCTCAGGTTCAGAATGCTGCGCTGAGGAAGAAGAAATTCCTCCGTCGTGTTCGATCTGTTGTGCAAGTGGCTCTTTAACTGCCTCTTGCGAGCATTTTTCTTGAGCTTGTTTCCAAGCCTGGGGTTGTTGATCCTGCTTCTTCCAGCGATCCAGGCGAGGCTGAATACTGTCTTCACGCGGAACTGAATAGCCATACTTTGCGGCTATCTTTTCGTTAAATAGCAGCCGCCCGCCGCCTGAAGCCACAATTGAAGTTCCTTGTGAGGGGCTATAAGGCTCTACTTCGTACGACAGGCCCTGTTTATTCATGCAAATTTGAATATAGGTTTCAGTAACCGCGACTATCATGCCGTTATTGCTGCCAACATAAGGATCTGTAGCAAGCGCCCAAGTTTCCTGATTCTTGGTAACTAAACCATCTGGAGAAACGGTAGCGGACACACTTGGGACGGATTGCTGAGAACCGATAATTCCGCAACCGCAGCAGTAGATGCATAGGCATAAGCAGAAAAACGCAGCAACTGGGCGCGAAATCTTTGCGGTTTGCATGATAATCAGCTTTCTATAAGAGTGGAAATATTTGGAATGCCACTGTTATTAACAGCTTAAATGTGACGAACGTTCGTCATACAAGAGGTATTTTCCAAAATGTCTAACATCACAGTAGGTGAGCAAAAGTAAATATGTAAATATATTTATTTTTGGACATACTGCCTGGTCAGGGCTGTTTTGGAGGGTAATTAGCTGGAGTTATATAAATTGGCTGGCGCCCAAAGCGGCAGCTAACATAATTGTGAATGCTGTTAGCAGTTACGCATTTAAGCTGGTGCAGCCTTCTTGAGCTAGGGCGCGGCGCATCTGGTCTGCCGGTAGTTGCGGGTCCAGCAGTAGAGCGGTGCGACCATTTAGCCAAGCCCCCAAGGTTGCCAGTAAAGTCTGGCGGGTATCCGAAGCGGATATCGCTAATGGCGTAATCTCGTTAGTGTAACTTTCTTCGCTGTTCGGGCGTGTCGTCTTGGAATTCGGGCTCAAAGACTGGCTGGTCCTATTTGTTTGCCCGGGGTTGATAGTGGCTTGATTTGGGCTTGATGCTGTTAAAGCTGTTATCTTCTGAGGTTTTTGTGAATCGTTAATATCCGCTAATGTTTGGGCACAAAGTCCCGACTGGTCCAAAATTTGCTGACGAGACTCAAGCTCACCATTGCTTAGCCAAGCGGGTGCGCCTGGCGGGCAGGCGATTGGCGTAAAACTGTCGGGATAAGACATCAAGTCGGCGGCGCCGTCGAGAGTAAGTGGTGGCAGCGTTCCGGGCCAGCGTAGTGCCAAAGAAGCCAGGGGAGTGAGCACGCTAACTTCAGCTCCAGGATTTAAATTTTCCTCGCTGCAAGCCAGTGACAACTCTGCTTCCTGGTCACTGTCTAGCGTTAAAACGTTGCCAGCGCGCCAAATTCCAGCCGCCCACACAATCGAACGCCAGTGTGGCGGCAGAGCCATATGAACGGTTAGATTGGGGGTGCCAATCTCACTATCTAGTAGCGCGGCCACCTTCGAAGACCACATATTGACTACGTGTCCGCTCAATTCGATGCGCTCGTCAATCCCATACCAGATGACGGCCGGTTTATAAAGGTTCGGTAACAAATCGAACAAGCGTTCAAATGACAAGCGTTTAGAGACCATGGCAAAATTAGACCAGATTCCCCCCTCCCCCACACGCGGATCACGTCAATGATGCGTAGGTATCTGGTCCCAGCTAGACCTATGTATCCTTAGCTGACCCCAACTATGCTCATCATTACAAAACGTTAGGGCGTGTTATGTACGAGATCTTCTCGAATGGACCTATTGCCAGCAGTGGCCTCAGTGGTGAGGACGCCGCTGACAATGACGTTGTGGCCCAGTCAACTGATGACTCCTCAAACTCTTCGCGCAAGCCAGCCATCATATTCACCTCCATTTTCAAAAAGGGTGATATAAGCTGGCAGGCAGGCGCACCTTGCGAGGGCATGCCCGGAGATATTTTCTTCCCCGAAAAAGGCGGCTCCACTCGCGACGCTAAGAGCGTATGCAAGACCTGCAAGGTGCGACGCGAATGTTTAGAATATGCACTCGCGTATGATGAACGCTTCGGTATCTGGGGTGGCTTGTCTGAGCGCGAAAGGCGTGATATTAAGCAGAATCGATGAGTGTGCTAACGACTAAAAGCCTGACCCAAACCATTGCCATCCTGGTTACGTCGGGTGTTAGCCCGTATCTGAACCAGACTCTAACTGCGCTGGCGCTACAAACCCGCGCTCCGCAGCTAACCCTGGTAGTTAATGTTGAGGCCACCAGTGCCTCCACCGAAGATTTACAGGCACTGGTGCAAGCCTCCGGTTTAACCACGCTAAGCCACACAGAGCTGATAAACGCCCCCGAAGCCATGAATTTTGGCCAGGCTGTAGCGCGCGCCGTCGAATTAATTGAAAGCGGACACTACCGCAGTCACGTCAACACCAACACCCCGCTTTGGCTGTGGCTGCTTCACGATGACAGTGCTCCGCAAGTTGACTGCTTAGAGAATCTACAAAGCGCCACTGCCAATGCCCGCTCGGTAGCTATGGCCGGGCCTAAACAGGTGGACTGGGACAACCCCGGCAAACTTTTAGAGGTGGGCCTGCGCGTTACCGCCAGTGCTCGCCGCGCCAATGAGATCGTGCCAGGCGAGATCGACCAGGGCCAATACGATGACCGCGTTGACGTGCTGGCAGTCGGTAGCGCCGGCGTCCTGGTGAATTACCACCCCTTCATTAAACTTGGTGGCTTTAGTGAGCACTTTGGCCCCTTCGGTGACGGCCTAGAACTGTCTAAAGTCATGCGCCTGGCTGGTTACCGTGTAATTGTGGTGCCCGAGGCCGTGATCCGCCACCGGCAAGCCAGCTACTTAGGCTTGCGTGGGGTTGGCTCCAACGACGCCGCCGCTGCAGATGCGTCAGAAGCTGACAGCGGCGCTAAGCTCGCCACAGACGCTGAGAGCGCAGACAGCCCCGGCGACGTCGACGACGCGCAGGCGGCAGAAACTGCGCCTGACGCAACGGGCGCGGCAGATGCTGGCGAGGCCGGCGATAGCAAAACCACTGAGCGCGCCAAGGCGACAACCACCCCCAACCCGGAACTTTCCTTCCGTCAACGCCGCATCGCCCAGCTGCTGAACTGGCTGCAGGTAAGCGCAGTACCCGCACCGATTTTGGTGTGGCTGTGGATTCTTCCCCTAGGCCTAGGCCGTGGCCTGGCTCGCGCCCTGGCTGGCCAGGGACAACTGGCACGAGACGAAATCGCCTCAGCCTACTGGCTGCTAAGCCACCCGCGGGTAGTGCATGGGCTGCGCACCCGGCTTATGCGCAACGCTCGCCTGCCCAGGCGCGCCCTAAACGAGCTGTACCTGCCTGCCAGTGAAATTCGCCAGGTCAATCGCGACCAGGTGCGTCAGCTGCGCCAACAGCGCGAACGTGAACAGGCCCCCAGTGAGCTCGAAAGCCGCGAACTAGCCTTCATTGCCCGCCGTCGTCTACAAGTCTTTAGCCTGCTGCTAGTGCTTACGCTAGGAGTGGGCGGCTGGTTGCTGCGCTCAGTGGCGTTAGCAGGCGCAGTTTCTGGCCACTTCACCTTTGGTTACGACTACTCCGTGCGCGAAGGCTGGCAGTTAGTCACCAGTAACTGGTTGCCCAGCGGCGACGGCGTGGCCACCTGGCCGGTAAGTACCTTCATTCCTTTTGCGCTACTGCGCACAATCACCGCGCCCCTGGCCCTAACCAGCGCAAACCTGAACTATGTGCTGCTGGTGGCCTTCCTGCCGCTGAGCCTGCTAGGCGCCTGGGTAGCAGCCGGGGCGCTAACCCGGCGTATCGCGCTGCGCGCCTGGGCGGCGGCTGCCTGGGTGATTAACCCGCTGAGCCTGACCTACCTGATGCAGGGGCGTATTAATTCGGCGCTAGTGCACCTACTGCTTCCCTTCGCCCTGGCTACCACACTGCGTGGCCTGGGCTGGGCGCGCCGGGAAGCGGTGGCTCCCGGAACCGTGGGCTCACGTGAACACGATGAGGACGCCACTGAAGCTGAAGCCCCCGAAACAGCCCTGCCCCTGGCCCTGGCCCGACCGCTCAAGCGCTGGGACGTTAACTACCACGCGCTGGCCAGCGCCGCCCTAGCCTGGGCGCTAATTACCTGTCTGGCCCCGCTAGTGGGTCCGGTGGTAGTGCTAATGACCCTGCTATATGGGCTGTGGCATCACAAAGAGTGGGTGCGTTTAGGGGTTCTGGCCGCTCCCACCCTAGTGGTGTTAATCCCCACCATTGGTGCCAGCTTGTCCTTGCTGCGCAGCGGTATGCGCGGCAGTGCCCTGGCGCTTACCTGGGGACAAGCCGGGGAGCTGAACGGCCCGCCTCGCAGCCTCTACCAACTGCTGGTGGGTACTGATCTGAGCCCAGCTGGCTGGGTGCTGGCTACCTTTACCGTGCTGTTGGCGCTGGCTTTGATGGTTATCGGGGCGCTTAGTGGAATGCGGGCGCTGGCCTTAGCGCGACTGGTCCTGACTGGTTGGGTAGCCAGCCTGGCGCTGGTGGTGTTTGCCCATCGCTTTGGGCAGACCCCCTTTGGCCTGGTCAGTTTCGCCTTCGCGCTGAGCCTGGCAGGGGCCCTGGTAAGCGCCGACGTGTTTAGCCGCGCTAAGCGTTTCACCCTGGCGCGCCCCGGCCGCACCATCACCGCCTTTAGCGCCTTAGCGATTTTGGCTGCCGGCGTGGGTGGCGTGCTAAGTGCCCCCCAGCTGGAGGTTAGCCAAAGCTCCACGCAGCTAAACGCAATTGGTTTAGAGTCCCAGCATTCAACCACTAAGCAGCGGGTCTTGTACCTTTCCAGCCAGGCAGATCAGCTGCGGGTGCAGTTGTGGCGTGGCGACGGCGTCCAGCTGGCTGATGTAGCTCCGGCCAGTGTCATTAACGCGGCCCGTAGCTACGACGAAGCTAACCTGGCTTTGCTCAACAGTGTTGGTGCGCTACTTAAAGGCCAGCAGTCAGGGGCTGTCGATAGCCTAGCTAGCCACGGTGTCAGCCTGATTTTGCTGCAAAAAGGCCAGTCCACCGCGATCGCGGCAGATACCGCCAGCGCCCTGGACGCTACCCCGGGCCTGGAGCGTCTAGCTGACACCCCCACCGCCATGGTTTGGCGCGTTAACCCCTCCCATGCGGACCTGTCGGCGCGGGTACATGCGCAGGGCGCAGATAATACGGTCAAAGCAGTTTCTGCCTCCATGCTCACTTCTGGAGCTCAGCTGCCAGCCAGCTCCGCTAGCCGCACCCTGATTCTTAACGAACGTGCCTCTAGCCATTGGAAAGCTAGCTTCAACGGTCAGGCTTTAACCCCCACCAAGGTGGATAAGTGGCGTCAAGCCTATGTTTTGCCCTCCCAAGCTGGACGCGTTGAAATCGAGTACGGCACTAGCGCCCCGCTGGGCCTGGCCCTGATGGTTTTTGCCGGGCTCTACGTGTTGGCAGCCGTGCCGTTTAGGAAGCAGTCATGAAGCAGCTCAAAATATTTACCCGCCCTGAGCGTCTGACCTGGAAAGGTGCCCTAGCTAGCGTGGGGGCCCTAGCCTTGACCTGCAGTGGGGGAGCGCTGGCCTGGCAAGCTAATGGCTGGTCGGTATATAAATACGCGCCTGGTATTGAGCAAACAGTTACGGTGACCAGTGCCAGTGATGATCTGATTTGCCCTGCTAGCGCCGAAAATAACCTACAGGCCCCGGCTTACACCCAGCCGGTGGGCTACACCCTAAGCGTTGGCGACATTAAACGTGCCGGCGGTAGCCAGGCCTCCATTAAAGACGGAGTAGTCTCTAGCTACGACATTTCAGGCGCCACCATTAAGCTGGATCAATCCGCCTCCCGCACTAAAGCGGGTGGGGCCATGGTGGCTTACTCCGATAGTGGAGACCTGCGTTCTTTAACTGCCGGCGGCTGCGTTCAAAGCTCAGTGACCAGCTGGATTGTTGGTGGAGCCACTATTGTGGGTAGCTCCTCAACGCTGTATGTGGCTAACCCGGGTAACACCACTGTTAACGTTAAGGTCACCGCCTGGGGTGCTAGCGGCGAGATTTCTTTGCCTAGTGACGGCCAGCTGTCTATTGCCCCCGGTAAAGCCACCCAGTTGGCTTTGGAGAACTCTGCCGACGCCGACCCCCAGCTAGCTTTGCGGGTACAGGCTGAAGGTGGTCGCGTGGCCGCCTGGGTAGCCTCACAAAAGCTCGACGGCGAATCTGCGGCAGGCAGTGACATTATTACTTCTACGGCCTCGGCGGGCACTTCACTGACCATTGGGGCGCTAAGTATTGATAAGGCTGCCTCGCAAATCACCCCCCAGGCAGCTGCTGCTGATGCCGCTGCTACGCCGTCGCCCAGCGCAGCTGCCAGCGCCACAGCTACCCCCAGCGCTAAAGCCACTGCCAAGGCGAGTGCCAAAGCTAGCGGCGCTGCTAAAGCAAGTGCCACCCCCAGCGCTAAAGCAAGCGCCAAAGCTACCGCTAAGCCCAGCGCCACTGCGACCCCCAGCGCTACTGCGACTACAGCCGCTGAGACGCCGTCGCCCAGCGCAAGCGCAGACAGCCTGGACCTAAGCGGGGCCCTTAACGAGCCGCGCCTGCGGGTGCTTAACCCCGGGGACAAAACCGCGCATGTGAAAGTAACCCTGCTGGGTAAAAGCGGGCCGGTACAGTTCGCGCCCGCCAGTGGCCTAAACGTTAAGGCTGGCCAAGTGGCTGACCTGCCGCTAGGCGGGCTAGCTCAGGGTACTTACGGCGTCAAAATTGACTCTGACCAGCCGGTAAGCGCCGCCGCGCTGTCTACCTCGCAGGGTAGTGAATACCCGGAGCTGTCAGGCCAGCACATCCACGATTTCACCTGGTCTCAGGCCCAAACTGGCCAAGGTGGGGTGGCTATGCTGCCGCGCCAAGACGTAACTAGCCAGCTGCTGCTAACTAACCCCTCAGCCCAGCCCAAGCAGGTCACGCTTAGCGCGATCGGCTCTAACTGGACCAGCACGCTGACCTTGCCGGCGCTGTCAACCCAGGTGGCGCAGGTCCCTGACAGCGTACAGGCGGTTAGTGTTAGCGGCGCAGTTCCAGCCACCTTGGTTAGCCGCGAAACCTCTGGTGATCAGGCAGGCACACTGATCTCGGTGATTGACCGCATTGAAGTGACTGAAGCCACCGCCCAGCGGCGTATTCGGCTGTAGTGCTCGCTTAGTAATCAGGGTCCAGGTCTTGGGGTAAAACCCCAAGGGCCTGGGCACACTGCTCTAACAACACTATATAAAGCACCTCTTGTAGCTGCTCAGGGCTAATACACTGGGAGCGAATAGGGCGCTGGTAGAGCACAATTCGGGCGTGCAAACCTGCTTTATGTTCAGCCGGGAAGAACCGGGCCAGGCAGGTGGCATCCTCCCAGGGGGCCGGATCTGAGGCCGGCACTGCCTCCACTGCCAGCTCAACTTGGCCAAGCTTATGGTGGCGCTGGGAGAGTTCCCTAAAAATCTCCACTGCGACCTGATCAAACTGGGCTGAGCGAGTATTCCAGCCCGGGTGGTTGGGGCGCAGTAGGGGTAGACCCAGGTTTCGCCCGTGGCGCGCGCGTCTACGTGCGCGTTTAGCACGAGCCGCCCCACTGAAACCAGGTGAGGCGGCTACGCGTACATATAGATTACGGCGAGCAATCTGAGGGTCTTTCACGCCCTCAGTTTACTCAGCTCAGGCGCTACGGCGAGAGCGCAAAACCAGCGCGCCCGTACCAGTAGCCAACAAGGCTAGGGCAAATAGGCCAGCGGTGGCATCCAAACCGGTGATAGCCAGCTTAGAAGAGCGCACAGCACCAGTCTTAACCTTGGCGTTAGCGCTAGGCAGCTTGTCAGTTACCAACACGCCAGCGTCAACCGGGGCAGGTAGCGGTGAAGGCTTAGCGGGCACAACCGGCAGCGGCGAAAGCGGGGTCCTAGGCTCCTGCGGGATAGCGATAGCCGTGGGCTCCTGCGTGGGGGCCGCAGTAGGCTCCTGGGTAGGTTCCGCAGTGGGCTCCTGCGTGGGGGCTGCGGGCGCTGTCTCGGTGGGTGCAGGCGTGGGGGTTGCTGCCGGGCCCAAATACATAGCCTGAATATAGGCGTTGGGGCCAAAATCAGCGGCGCTAGCAGGCGTTTGCTTGGTGGCGTTGTCTGCGCCAGCTAACAAAATAGGGGTTTCGGTCGGGAAGGAGCCAGAGAAGGCCACAGAAATACCAAAGCGAGTACCTGGCTGCTTAGCCTTAATGGTGGTCACCTGGTCACCCAAACCGCTGATGGGGTGAGAACCGGCGGTAAAAGCAGTGGCCGGGAAGTAGTAGACCTCGCCGTCGCCTGCATAGGGGGCACCTACAGCCACCAAATGAGGCTTGCCCTCGCGGGCATAAAAGTCTTTGCGGGCATAAGAGGCTACTGACCAGCCAGAGCCGGCGCCGGTAAGCACCGCAACATTGGGGTCAGTCTGGTTAGCGCTGTTAATCGTGTAGGTGCGGGGCAAAATGCCAGCGCCATAAAGCAGTGCCACACCGCCATTAAAACCAATCAGGGTGTCATCGTAGCCATCGCCGTTAACGTCTCCGGCGTTAGCAGCTGTAGTGGCCTTACCCAGGTAGGTGTTCTCTTCCAGAGTGATTTCAGCGATCTCACGGAAGCCGTTGTCTAGGTTAATAGAGCTTATAATATGAGTTACTAGCCAAGCCTTACCGTGCTTGCCGTTAGCATCAGAGGTGGTAAGCACGTAGTCGGTATGTCCACTACCATCAACATTGCCGACGGGTTGAACGGAATCAAAGAACATGCCTTCAGGGCTGTACAACTTCTGGTTGCTCGTAGCGTAATCGTTTAAATCTCTATCGACCCGACTATCAGCAGTCAGAAGATAAGCCACTGAGTGGTTGCCCTCAGGGTTAAGCACAACGATGTCGCTTTGGTAATCACCGTCGTATTTACCCGCGAAGACGGCTGAGAAGTGGGTGGTACCCGGGGTGCCGGTGATAGTGAAGCCCTGGCCTTTTTCTGAGAGCTTGGTGTAGTCAACGTCAGAAAAGTCAGTCCTGCCGTAAATTAGCCAAGCTTTACCGGCAGTTGATGAGGAAACCAGGATCTCATCTTTGCCATCATGGTCAACATCAAGTACGCAGGATACAGAAACATCAGGTGAAGCAGGAATCTTGAAGCTGCTTGTGCCCGCCACCGGCATTTTGCCGCCAGGGTTGCCGCCCGGAATGACGGTGACCAAGCCGGAAGGGGAGGCCGTAACGATGTCTTGCTTACCAGAGCTGGTAGAGCCATAGCCCCTGCCATCGCCATTGACATCACAGAACCGATCCTTGGCGATGGTAGAGCCGATCTGCGTACCTACCCAGGTACGCTCATTTTCGACAGATTGTTCGGGGGCTGCGTTAGCTAGCGTGGGGAGTGCTAGAGCTGCAACGCAAAGCCCAGCTAGCGCACTGCTGCGACGCCGGTTTGCGGCGAGTAACCACGACGGGACCATGGCTTCCTCTCTTAGGGGAGTAATTAACCTGTGTGTATCCTAGCAAAGCTGATAAAAGGCTGTTAGCGATTAGGTCCTAAAGAGACCGTGTTGTAATACAAATCAACCTCAGGGGATTTGCATACCCTTACTTTGTTACACGCCGGTGGCGCAAAAAGCGTTCAGATAGTGATATCGGCGGTATGGTTTTAGCGGCACTTTGTTAGTAATGGAACGGCATTTGCCCTAAGGTTAGGAAATTATAATTGAGCAAACGTGAAGCCTATCGCCGTGGCCCAGTGCTGCTGCGTGGTAGCCAGATCCCGCGAGACACCTCCGACGCTCGCCTGCTAGCTAGCTCCGACGACGCCGCCTGGCTGCATGAGGACCCCTGGCGGGTGTTGCGTATCCAGTCTGAGTTTGTAGAAGGCTTTGGGGCGCTTACTGGCATTGGCCCGGCTATCAGCGTCTTTGGTTCAGCCCGCACTCCTAAAGACGCGGCCGCCTATGAGCAAGCTCGCGCTGTAGGGGCCAGTTTAGCTAATGCCGGTTATGCGGTTATCACCGGTGGTGGTCCGGGCATGATGGAAGCGGCTAACCGTGGGGCTCATGAGGCAGGCGGTTTAAGTGTTGGCTTAGGAATTGAGTTGCCGCACGAACAAGGCCTAAACGAATATGTTGATTTAGGCGTTAACTTCCGCTATTTCTTCGCACGCAAAACTATGTTCATTAAGTATTCGGATGGTTTTGTGGTTATGCCAGGGGGATTTGGCACCATGGACGAATTGTTCGAAGCTACTACCTTAGTGCAAACTCAAAAGGCCCGCTCTTTCCCAATTGTGTTAGTGGGACAAGATTATTGGGGGCCATTGTTAGATTGGATGTCTACCACAATGGTTGCGGAAGGCATGATTAGTGCTGATGACATGAATTTATTGCAGCTAGCTGATAATGCTGAGCAGGCGGTTGACCTGGTGGTTTCTGGCGCTAGCGCCAGGATTGCCGCTAAAGCCGCAGAAAACCGCGCTCATCGCCGTGCTGAGCAGGGTTGATAGCGTTAAATAGCAGCCATGAAATTTGGTGTTTTTGCGCACCTAGCGATCACATTTAAAGGTTTACAAGACTATACTGGCAGTAGTTGAGTGTGCGTTTTGGGATCCATACTCGTGATTAGCGAAAGGTGATGCCATGGCAGCCATGAAACCTCGGACTGGCGACGGTCCGCTTGAGGTAGTCAAGGAAGGTCGTTCCATCATTATGCGTATGCCTCTAGAAGGCGGCGGCCGACTGGTGCTTGAAATTAGCCCCGAAGAGGTCAAAGACCTCGCCGCAGCGTTAGAGGCCATCTAAGTCTCAGCGCTAACATACATAAAGGGTCACTCTTTGTGAGTGACCCTTTTGCTTTATAAATAGCGGTTTTAAGCCAATTTTGCGTAGTTTAAAGCTCGACGCCGGCTGCGGCCGGGGCGGGGCGCTTGGCCGCGTTAGCGGCCCGCAAAATATCGCGCGGGCTTAGCTCCACCTGGCTGCGTAGCTGCGCTAGCAGAGCCGCATCAGCATCGCTTAGGGGAGCCAGCGCAATATTGGCTGCGGCAGCGTCTACAGCCGCCGCAGTGGGGGTGGTGTCCGCTGGGGCGTCAGCGTTGGTTGCAGCGTCGCTGTCAGCGTTGCTGGGCTCAGCGTCAAGACTTTGGTCAGCTAGCGTCGGGCTGACCAAGCTAGCGGAGTTGTCGGTGTCTACTTGGGCACTAGTGACCGAGTCGGGCGGGTTTATGTAGGCAGTGTCATCAAAATTGACGCTGTCACCGGCCTCGGGGGCATCAGTAACGGCAGGGGCAAAATCAGTCTCAGTGCTGGCTGCGTCACTGTCAGTAGCCTGTGCGCTAGCGCCGGTGCTGGCCTGTTCAGCGTCAGTGTCAGCCGCGCTGGCCTGTTCAGCGTTAACCCCGGCGGTGTCATTAGTATCAGTGGGCTCAGCCAGGGGAGCTTGCCCGGGCTGGGACTGCAGGGCATCGCGGCCGCTAGTGGCGACGTCGTCGGCTACAGAAACCGTGTCGGTGACAGTCTCTTTAAGGGCCTCAAGCGGATTGCTCAGATCACGCTTAATAGCCTCAAGATCCTCACCCATAACGTCACGCACAATTTTGCGCGGGTCGTAATTGCGCGGGTCAAAATCAGCCAGCTTCAGATCTGACAACTCTGGGCCTAGCTCCTCGCGTACCGAAGCCTTAGCGCCTTCCAAGCTCACGCGGGCTTTACGCACAAACTGGGCGAAAGTACGCGTGTATTCAGGCAGCCGGGAGGGGCCGATCACCACCATGATCACCAGCAGGATTACTAGGAACTCGCCACCGCTAATACCAAACACGTCTCCTAGTATAAATTCCCCTATGCAGCTGCGGCGCCTAACCGGGGCCAATTTATGCCCTAGGAATGATGGCCTTGCCCACCTGGTGAGCTAGTTGGCCATATTTTCTTCCTTAAGGCGATACTATGTAAGCGCTGTTCCCACCCGTCATATGCCAGGAGTGTCTGTTGCGTGCTGATAAAAACCTCACCTGGGTCTATACCGAGGAGCAGGCTTTCGAAGACGAGGTGCTGACGCTGGCCCGTCTGCGCGGCACTGAACTGGGGGCCACCCCGGTCTCCAGCGGTACAGGTGCAGCGCTGCGTATGCTGGCAGCCGCATCGCGAGCCAAGGCTGTAGCTGAGGTTGGTACCGGGGTTGGAGTCTCAGGCTTGTGGTTGCTTTCAGGCATGGGTTCCGACGGCGTACTAACCACCATTGATCTGGAGGCTGAACTACATCGCCAAGCTAGGCGCATGTTTATGAATGCCGGTTACCAAGCTTCGCGTTTCCGCATGATTAACGGACGCGCCAGCGACGTGATGCCACGTATGGCAGCCAACTCTTACGACATGGTGGTACTCGATTGCGGCCCCAGCGAAAGCGCCAACCTAGTCAACATGGCGCTACGTATGCTGCGCGTAGGCGGCATCCTAGCCATCACGCGCGCGCTATGGAACGACAATGTGGCTGACCCGGCCCGTCGCGATCCGCAAACCGTAATCATGCGTCAACTGGGGCGTGAACTTATCGCTCACGAGCAGCTGCTGACCAATATCTTGCCAGTGGGCGACGGCTTGCTAGTTAGCGTCAAACTCAGCTAGATAGCCAAACCCGGCTAGAGACCCAAACTGATTAGACCTAATTAGGGCCGAAACTGGTTAGGGCCAAAACCGAGTAGGTCTAAAACTGATCAGGTCCGAAACCGAGTAGGTCTAAAACTGATCAGGTCCGAAACCAATTCGGTCTAAAACTGGTTAGGTCCGAAACCAAGTTAGACGTGGGGGGGCCCGCTTGCAGTGCAAGCGGGCCCCCCCACAGCTTGGTTTGGTAAATGTTTGGTTTGCTAAAGGAGCATTTGTAAAAGTGCAGCTTAAGGCGCAGTGCCTTTAAACCGGGCTGACGCCTAGGCTACGGCCAGCCAGGCCGCGTGCACGGTGACCCAGCTTACGCGCCAGCCCAGCTAGCCCCTGGGCGGCGCTGGAACCAGCGGCGGGGCGGCCGTCGTCGGCAATAGAAGCCGGCACCCCACAGTCAGAGCCCTCACGCACATTAATATCCAGCGGCAGCTGTGCTAGCACCGGCACCTCATAACCCAGCTCACGGCTCAGGTTAGCGGCCACCTGGGCGCCTCCGCCGGAACCGAAAATCTCTAGGGTGGTGCCGTCGGGCTGCTCAATGTAGGACATGTTCTCGATTACCCCAACCACCTTCTGCTTGGTTTGGCTGGCAATCAGGCCGGTACGCTCAGCCACCTCAGCGGCAGCCGCCTGCGGGGTGGTTACTACCAAAATCTCGGCGTTGGGCAGCAGCTGAGCCACCGAAATGGTCACGTCACCGGTTCCCGGAGGTAGGTCTAGCAGCAGCACGTCTAGGTCGCCCCAGAACACGTCGGTGAGGAACTGCTGCACGGCGCGGTGCAGCATCGGGCCACGCCACACCACTGGCTGGTGTTCGCCCACAAACATGCCGATAGAAATAACCTTCACCCCGTGGGAAACCGGGGGCACAATCATGCCGTCAAGCTGGGTGGGTACGTGGTCCACACCCAACATGCGGGGGATAGAGAAACCGTAAATATCGGCGTCAACCACGCCAACGTTGAGCCCCTGGGAGGCCATGGCGGCAGCCAAGTTAGCGGTTACCGAAGATTTACCAACGCCGCCCTTACCGGAGGTGACCGCATAGACGCGGGTCAGGTTGCCGGGCTTGGTGAAAGGAATTTCCGGCTCGGCCACGCCACCGCGCAGCTTTGTGCGTAGGGCGGCACGCTCCTCGTCGTTCATAACCCCCAGCTCCACCTTGACGCTGGTTACGCCAGCGACGGCGCCAACCTCGCGTTGGGTGTCAGCGGTTAGGGTGTCTTTAAGCGGGCAACCTGCCACGGTGAGGTTCAAACCGATAGTAACTGCGCCGTCGTCGGCAATATCAATAGAACGCACCATGCCCAGCTGCGTAACTGGGCGGCGAATTTCAGGATCGATGACGCGCTCTAGAGCGGCCTCAATAGCCTCTTGGGTGGGTAGTGTCATGAGCTAATACTAAAGCCCAGCTAACACTTCTATTGAACCGGTGTGGTCATAGATCACATTTGAGATATCTAGCAGCGAAAAAGCTGCCACTCCCAAAAGGGTGTTAGCTGGACCAATAGACAGCGTCTAGTCGTGGTTGGAGTTATTGAGCTGTTGCTGCGCATCTAGCTGAGCTTGACGCTGAGCAAACTCGGCCTGCTGCTGGGCGGCGGCCTGGATCAGGTTACGTTCCTCAGCCACAATCTCCATCAGCAAGTCACGCATCTCTGAACGCACAAAGTCACGGGTAGCCACATCATTCATGGCGATACGTAGCGCCGCAATTTCACGGGTCAGAAACTCGGTGTCAGCCAGGTTGCGCTCAGCGCGCTGACGATCCTGCTCAGCAGTTACGCGGTCGCGGTCATCTTGGCGGTTCTGCGCCAACATAATCAGCGGCGCTGAATATGAAGCCTGAGTAGAAAAAGCCAGGTTAAGCAGGATGAATGGGTACTCATCCCAGGCATAACCCACGCTAGCTAGGGCCACATTCGCAACGATCCAGGCGGTTACGAAAATGGTCATATACAGCACGAATGAGGGTGAACCCATAAAGCGGGCGGTGGCCTCAGCAAAACGGCCAAAACCGTCCTTATCGCCGCCGCCGCGCCGCCACGGCTTCCAGCCGCGCTGTGAAGGGTCTAGGGGAGTGTCTAGAGAGTCAGCCATTTGCACTCTTTTCGATGGCCTCATCGGTTACGTCATCGTCAGCGTCACGCCAGTCATCGGGCATGAGGTGGTCCAAAACGTCATCGACGCTGACGGCTCCCACCAGGCGGTCTGCATCATCTACTACAGCCAAGGCGGTTAGGTTATAGGTAGCCAAAATACGGGTAACCGTACCAATAGAGTCACTCGGGGAAACTGATTCCAGATCCCGATCAATAATGGAGCCCACCAGGGTTTGGGGAGGCTCGCGTAGGGCCCGCTGTAAATGCACCACGCCAATAAAACGACCGGTAGGTGACTCTAGCGGGGGGCGAGCCACAAAACCCATGGTGGCCAGGGCCGGGCTGCCCTCCTCCTTACGGGCGTGGGCCAGGAAGGTGGCAACAGTGGCCTCGGGAGGCAAAATAATAGGCTCAGTGGTCATCAAACCACCTGCGGTGTAGTCGTCATAAGCCATCAGGCGGCGCACGTCGGCCGCCTCATCGGGCTCCATCAGGGCCAGCAGGGCTTCAGCTTTAGGTAAGGGCAGCTCGGAGACTAGGTCGGCGGCGTCGTCAGGCTGCATAACATCCAAAACGTCGGCGGCGCGTGGGGCCTCAAGCTTAGACAAAATAGCTAGCGAATCCTCAGCCGAAAGCTCCTCCAGGGCGTCAGCTAGGCGCTCATCGGTTAGGGCCGTGGCCACCTCAAGGCGGCGTACCGGGGGTAACTCGTGCAGGGCATCAGCCAAGTCAGCAGGCTTTAGATCCTCCATGGTGGCCAGCAGGGCGCTAACCCCCTGCTCATTGGGGCGTAGCGACAGGCCGATGACGTCGCCCACCTCAACGGTGAAAGTTTCGCCCTTGCGTAGCCCCAGGCGCCCAGTGACCGGGCGCTGCACAAATAGGCGCGTCACATTCCAGTCATGGTTGCGGTCTTTTTCGATGCACACGTCGCGAATTTCCACGGTGCCCGACCCGTCACGCAGGGTTACGCGCTTATCTAAAAGCTCACCCACCACCAGGGTCTCTAGTGAACGCTGGGAGAAACGACGCACGTTAAGTACGCCGGTAGTAATTACCGCCCCCGGTTCCATGGCGGTTACGCGGGAAAGGGGCACAAATACTCGACGGCGCCCGGGCACCTCAACTACCAGCCCAACTGCGCGGGGGGCTGAGCGTAGGTTAATTAAAACGACCACGTCAACCACTTTGCCTACCTGATCACCAAGCGGGTCAAAGACCGCTGTGCCGGCTAAGCGAGCGATGTAGACGCGGGTTGCGGAACGTGTGCGCATAACCTCCATGCTCTCAGGTTAGCCCCTAGCTATGGCCAGAGCTAACCTCAAAAGTGTGAAAAGATCGGCTAACTAAACCAAATAGTTTTGGGGTGGCACCTCTTTAGTAAGTGCCACCCCAAAACCTAGATTAGCCAGTAAAGACAGTTTTAATGGCTAAATTTCGCCGGTCTTAACTACGTATCAGCCGCGCAGAGAACGTACCCAGTTTTCGACGTCGTCGGTGTCACGCGGAATATCGGCGGTGATGCGACGGGCGCTGCCATCAGGGTCAATGACAATGTCGTCCTCAATGCGCACAGCCTGGCCGCGCAGCTCCTCAGGTACCTGCAGGTCATCGGCGCGGAAGTACAGGCCCGGCTCAATGGTGAAGCACATGCCCGGCTCTAGCAGCGCATCCATGTACATTTCACGCCGTGCCTGGGCACAGTCGTGCACATCCAGACCCAGGTGGTGGCTGGTGCCGTGCACCATCCAGCGGCGGTGGTACTGGCCCTCAGCTGAAAGTGACTGGGCAGCAGTGACGCCCTCAGGCAGGCAGCCCCAAGACTCTAAACGCTCAGCCAGAACCTCCATGGCGGCATTGTGCAGGTCGCGGAAACGCACCCCGGGCTCGTTAGCCTTAGCGAAAGAAGCATCGGCGGCGTCGAGAACTGCCTGATAAATCTTGCGCTGAGCCTCAGAGAAAGTACCCGAAACCGGCAGGGTACGGGTCACGTCAGCGGTGTAGAGCGAGTCCACCTCGGCGCCGGCGTCAACCAGCACCATGTCAGACTCAAGCACGCGCCCATCGTTGTTAATCCAGTGCAGCGTGTTGGCGTGGTTACCGGAGGCAGCAATGGTGTCATAGCCCAGACCGTTACCCTCTTCGCGGGCCACGGCGCCAAAAGCACCCTCCAGCACACGCTCACCACGCCAGTGCTCAGTGGCACGCGGCAGGGAACGAATCAGCTTTTCAAAACCGGACTTGGTGACCGAGACAGCCAGTTCCAGCTGCTCAATTTCCCACTGGTCCTTAATTAAACGTAGCTCAGCCAAAGCCTCTAGCAGCTTGGCGTCGTTAGCGGCGTTAACCTGGGCGTCTACTGCACCGTTTTGGCTGCGCACCTGGTTGACCAGCTCAGTGACACTGGGGTCGGCCTCGCTAACCACACACAGTTCTAGCGTGCCCGCATCCTTAGCTAGGGCGTCACCTAGAGAGTCAATGTGGGCGCAAGCAATACCGGTGGCGTGCTCAACTTCCTCCAGGGAAGGACGCACCCCTACCCACAGCTCGCCGTAGCGCGGGTCGCCATAAAACTCTTCGCTTGAACGTGAAGCGCGCGGACGGAAGTAAAGCACAGCGGTGTGAGTGGGGCCTTCGCCGCCGTCACGGATGGGCTCAAGCACCAGCACGGCGTCGGGCTCAAAATCAGTGCCGGTACCGGTCAGATGCGCAAAAGCCGAGTGTGGGCGGAAGCGGTAATCGCAGTCATTGTTGCGCACCTTAAGCGGGCCGGCAGGAATCACTAGGCGCTTGTTGGGGAACAGCTTGCCCAAAGCCTCACGGCGGGCAGCGGCCCAAGGAGCAGACTCGTTACGGCCCTGCGTGTTTTCCGGGCGTGGGCCCCAGTTGGAGCCAATGAACTCGCGGAAAGCGGAGTTGGCGGGCTGACGTGAACGGTTGTTACCACGGTCAGCTAAAGTCTGGTTGTCGCTGGAAGCGGCAGATTTTTCCTCAGTCATAAAGCCATCATAAGCCGTTTAACGCGCTGGGCCCTAAGCCGTTTAAACGCTGGACCCCGGCGCGGCTGGGACCTCGCTGGCAGTGAGGCCGGGCGCTACGGCTCCTAGTGCGGGGGCGGCTGGGCTCAGCGCTGGCAGCGAGGCCAGGCGCTGACAAGCGGGGCCGGCGTCTTGACAACCGGGTTAGCGCAACCGGGTGAGCCTAACGGCGCCTGAGCCAGCTAGGCCATACAATCCAATTGTGCGCATTGATCCTCATACTCATTCAAGTTGTTCCGATGGCACCCAAACCCCAGCACAGTTAGTCGCTTCCGCTCTCGAATGCGGCCTGGACGTTATTGGGTTGACCGACCATGACACCACAGATGGATGGCACCAAGCTGCGCAAGCAATCGAAGGCACCGGCCTGAAACTGCTGCGCGGCATGGAAATTTCCTGCTCCTACCAGGGAATTACCCTGCATCTGCTCTCTTACCTACACGACCCCGACAATGTGGCTTTAAATCGGGAGCTTAGGCGCTCGCATGAAGCCCGCCATGAGCGCGCCCGCCTTATGGTTGAGCGACTAAGCAAGGATTACCCCATCACCTGGGAAGAAGTTGTCGCTCAGACAGCTCCCGGAGCCACTTTGGGACGCCCTCACATTGCTGACGCGCTGGTAGCTGCCGGGGCTTTTAAAAACCGCAGCGAGGTTTTTGCCGGCCCGCTTAAGCCTGGCTCGCCCTACACCGTGGAGCGTTACGCCCCCGACCCGGTCAAAGCCTGCGCCCTGGTGCGCGCAGCTGGGGGAGTGCCGGTGGTGGCTCACCCGCGCGCCGCTAGCCGCAGCAAGCGTCTAATTCCCGACGAGGTTTTTGCTCGCATGGCTGAGGTTGGTTTGGCTGGTCTTGAGGTTTATCACCGCGATCACGACGACGTCGCCCGTGCGCAGGCCCTGCGTCTTGCTAAGGATCTGGGGCTGGGAATTAGCGGTTCAAGCGACTATCACGGGGCTGGTAAACCTAATCGTTTAGGCGAAAACCTAATGCCGGTAGAGTTCTACGAGCGCGTTGTGGAGCAGGGTCTGCTACCCATTTTGGAGGGGTAGTGGAAATCTTTGAACCCCATGTGTTTGCTACCTCGCTAGCTACGCTGGTAGTTATTCAAGACCCGGTGGGGGCCATCCCGATCTTCCTGTCACTAACTGGAAAACAGTCTGATGCGCAGCGTAAAAGATCTGCCCGCACAGCTACGCTAGTTAGCCTTGGCGTAATTTTAGTATTCGCTTTAGCTGGACGTTACATTCTAGAGTTTCTAGGTATTAGCGTGCCTGCTTTGCAGCTATCTGGTGGTCTGTTGCTACTGTTGGTGGCCTTGGAGCTGCTTACTGACAAAATGGATGAGCATCCTGACCCTGATGCTACCGGCGGAGTTAACGCAGCCCTAGTGCCCCTAGGCACGCCCCTACTGGCTGGGCCCGGTGCGATTGTGGCCGCCATGGTGGCAGCTGATTCTTCTGGCTCCACCGCCGGTTGGATTAGTGTGGGTGTGGCTATTGTGATGTCACACGTGGTCATTTGGCTCACCCTGCACTTCTCCACGGTGCTTAACCGGCTTCTTAAGCAGTCTGGTATCACCCTGCTAACCCGCATTGCCGGTTTGCTGCTGGCAGCTATTGCGGTGCAGATGATGGTGGACGCGGTAGAGACCTTCGTAAAGCAGTTCGGGGCCTAACGCCCTTAGCGGTGGGACCTGCTGCGCGAGCGGCCAAAACCGTTCGCCGTGCGGGAGGCCAAGGGCCCAGCTCAGGGCGCCTGGCGCGTGGCCAATCAAAACCGTATGCTGCTGGCTGCAAAACTAAGAACAAACCCCCGGCTCAACCGAGCACGGGGGTTTGCGGCGTTTAAAGGAGCCTACCTGAGCCAGTGTACTCCTTAGAGCTCACTCAGTGGGTTTTAAGAAGCTACCCAGTTTTTGTGGCTTGGCTAGCAGGCTTAACCAGCAGGCTTGGCTAAGCAGGCTTTTCGGCAGGCTTCTAGCCGGCTTCAAGCTGGTTTTGTCCAGTTGGTTTTACTCAGCTTTAGTGCGGCGAGCACCGCGAGTGCGCTTACGGGGACGACGCGACTTAGCCTGCTTAGTGCGCACGGCGTCGTCGGCCTTACGGTGAGCGCGCCCCCGACCCCGAGAGCGGCCGCGAGAACGGGCGGCAGAGCGAGAGCCAGTGGTGCCCAGATCCTCAATATATTCAGCGCTTAAACCCTCACGCTTACGCTGCGAGCGCGGCAGGCGGTTACCCACATTCTCAGGAATATCCAGGTCACTGTAGAGGTGGGGACTGGTGTGGTAGGTCTCTACCGGCTCCTTGTACTCCAAGCCCAGCGTCTTGCAGTTCAGGCGCCAACGCGGCAGGTCCTCCCAATCCACAAAGGTGACCGCCGTGCCGTGCTTGCCGGCGCGCCCAGTGCGGCCGATGCGGTGCACGTAGGTCATGGCGTCTTCGGGGCACTCATAGTTAATAACGTGGGTGACGTCGTCGACGTCGATACCACGGGCGGCCACGTCGGTAGCTACCAGCACATCCACCTTGCCGTTACGCAGGGCACGCATGGCCTGCTCGCGGGCGCCCTGACCCAAGTCACCATGCAGCGCGGCCACGGCGAAACCCTGCCTGGCCAGCTCCCGGGTGACCGTGTCGGCGGTGCGCTTGGTGCGGCAGAAAATAATGCAGCCTTCGCGCTCGCGGGCCTGCAAAATGCGGCAGATAACCTCCACCTTGTTCATGGCGTGCACGCGGTAGGCGTACTGGGAGACGTTGCGCACTGTGAGGGTGTCGTCTGCGGGATCGTCTTGGGCCCGAATATGGGTGGGCTGGTTCATGTAGCGCCTGGCCAGGGCAATCACTGCGGCCGGCATGGTGGCGCTAAAGAGCATGGTTTGGCGGTCGGGGCGGGTAGCGGCCAGGATCTTTTCCACGTCGGGCAAGAAACCCAGGTCAAGCATTTCGTCGGCCTCATCAAGCACCACGGTGGTGACGTGGTCTAGACGCAAAATGCCGCGATTAATCAGGTCTAGCAGGCGCCCGGGGGTACCCACAATAACCTCCGCACCAGCTTTAATGGCCTCAATTTGGGGCTCATAGGCGCGTCCGCCATAAACCTGGGCGATGCGCACGGTGCGGTATTTGGCGGCGGCGCTGAGCTCTTCAGCTACCTGTTTGGCCAGCTCACGGGTGGGCAGAATAACCAGGGCCTGGGCGCTGCCGGAGGCCGGGTCTTCATCCCAACCTTCCTCGCCGGGACCTAGGGTGTCCATTAGTAGCGGGATGCCGAAGCCTAGGGTTTTACCGGTACCGGTTTTGGCTTGACCGATAATGTCTGCCCCATCTAACGCCACCGGCAGGGTTAATGCCTGGATTGGGAAGGGGTGGGTGATGCCGCGTTCGTCTAGGGCCTTGGTGATTTCCTCTTCTACGCCGTACTGGGCGAAGGTTTTGGTTTCTAAATCAAGGCTATCGGCGGTGGCGCTGATGTCTGCGTCTACCTCATCGGGGCGCACAGCGGTGGCGGCAGCGGAGTTAATTAGGCCGGTGTTTGTGGCCTCAATGTCAGTATTGTTCTCGCTCATATATGCCTTCAACTTTAGGCGCTTTTTTGGCTTTATGGCAGTGTAAATGGGGTAGTTCACGTCAGCGCCTCACTAATGTGAGCGGCTTTGACTAAACTGTTGCCATGGACACTGCTTCTAATGTTTCAGCCTCTGGGGCCCCCGCGTTTAATTTGGTGGCTGGGCTGGTTACCTGGTCTTTATCGGTGCAATCCATTCGCCTGGGCAAGGATGCTTATATGGCTCCCGACATGGTCACGCGGGCCGCGTTGATGCGGCTAAGTGCCCAAACCACGCAGGATTTTAAGGCGGTTTCTACCCGTAGTCGCGAGCTGGGGGTTGATGCGCTAGATAATGCGCAGCCGTTTATGGGGGCGCTGGGTGATTACGATGAGCGTACTCGCCCGGCTGACTGGCCTGAGCGCGTGCTTAAGACTTATTTGGGTATGGGTTTGCTGGGCGACTTTGCGGCCCACGCGGTTTCGCTGCTGCCCCCGGCGCTGGCCTCTGAGCTGGCGCCCTATCTGGACCACCGTGAGCTGGATGCTTTTGCTTCTGCCAGTATTTTGGGTGCAGCCGGTTCTGACCCGCAGCTGGCGGCCCGCTTGGGGCTGTGGGGGCGGCGCGTGGTTGGTGAGGAAGTGGGTACTTTCCACGCTTTGCTGGCACGTTTTAAGGGTTTAGCTGCCGACGACGCCGCCCGCCAGGGCTACCACGACGCTCTGTCTGCTGGGGCGGCCACCCGCATGAAGGGCCTGGGCCTGCGTGTATGAGGCTATCTGCATAAAAACAAACCCCACCGGCTAGGCCGGTGGGGTTTTGTGCGCGCCTCTAGCTGGCGGCGCGGCGCCTAGGACGCCTAAAAAGTGGCGCCCAGCAGCAGTCTAAAGAAGGCGCCTGAAGAATCAGAGGGCGAAGCCCACGCGACGCGGCTCGCTTTCACCCAGCACTACGTAGGCAATAGCGGAGGTGGGCACATAAACCTTGCGGCCCTTGTCGTCGTCGAGAACTACGGCGGGGGAGCCCTGAGCGGCCTTGATGGTGGAAAGTACGCGCTCTTGGCTGTCATTGGTCTCGAAGGTTAGCTCGCGCGCAACGTTGGTGATGCCGATGGTGACCTGCATGTAAAGCTCCTAGTAAAGAAGTAGTGGGCCGGCAGGGAATGCGGGAAATTTACTTACATAATGCTACTGCAATGCAAAAAATACACGAATTGGCGTGTATAAGCTGTGTTCCAATAGTTACATGAGCAAATTCTGCTTAACGCCGCCGTCGCAGCGCTTTGAGCTGCCACAACCAGACGCTTTCACCACTAAAGCCTCCCAGCTAGTTGGCGAAGGGCGAAATTTGGTGGCTTTGGGGGCGCCGGGCAGTGGCAAAACTACTTTAGCGGTGTCCCTGGTGGCCCAGGCGGTGGCGCAGGGGCGTCAAGCAGTGTTGCTTAGCCCCACACGCGTGCGTGCAGATCAGCTGCGCACTTATTTGGTGCAGGCTCAAACCCAGCTGGCCAGCCGCCAGGGCCAAGCGGCGTCGCAGTCACCCCAAACTCAGCCCAGCCCAGCTCAGACCGGCCCGACGGCAGACTCAGGCGTCCCAGCGGATAAGTCCGGCCCGGCCCAGGCCGGCCCGGCGGCGTCAGCCCAAACCTATACCCAGGATGCTGCGGGGGCCGCCCCGGCGGCGTCGGTGCAGGTGGACACCCCGCGCGTGTTTACCCCGGCGGCTTTTGCGCTGCGCATCCTAAGCCAGTGGTTTAGCCAGCGCCTACAACCCCTGCCAGCCCCGGTGTTGCTGATGGGCGCTGATGAGGACGCCGCCCTAGAACAGCTAATTGGCCAGGTCAGCTGGTCTCAACCAGCTGAAGTAACTCAAACACGCGGTTTTCGCGCCCAAATCCGTAACCTGTTCTCGCGCTGCGGTGAGCTGGGGGTTGACTACCAGCTGCTAGAGCAACTGGGCCAGGCCGCCCAGGTACAGCTGTGGTGTGAGGCGGCGCCACTGTTAAAACTGTGGGACAGCCAAAGTGACATCAGCGCCGCCAACCGGGCCATGGCGCTGAAACTAGACACTGCCCGCCTGCAAGATCGGGCCCTATATGCACTAGAGCATTGGTATCAAGCCGATGTAACCGCTCCGCCGCAGCTGCCAGATCTGGTGGTGGTAGACGACTACCAAGACTGCACAGCGGCCACCGCCCGCCTACTGCACGCTTTAGCTGCCCTAAACCTTGGCGAGGCTGAGGGACAAGGCTGGTCGGCTGGCCAGATGCCAAGCGCTGGCCTCGGTGGCGCCAGTGGCGCGCAAGGACCTGGCAGCCGCAGCAGTGCGAATGGATCTGGTGACGCCACTGGTGCGGGGGAACCCGGCGACGTCGGCGTGACTATCCCCGGCGGCGTCGAGCACAAGGACGGACGCAGCACCCAAATAGTGGTGCTAGGCAACCCCGACGAGGCGGTTGAAACCTTCCGTGGCGGTGACCCACTAATGCTGGCCAGCGCCGCACGTGACTTTGACGCCGTGGCCCTAACCCTGCCGCAAGTACATCGCGGCTCACGCCAAATCGCTGCTCTAATTGAACTGGCCGTGCAGCAAGTACAGGTAGCCGGATGCATCAGCCAACGCCGCCCCAACTACCAGCATTTGGCGCAAAACAGCCAAAGCGTGTGCTTCAAAATAGCCCCAGATGACACTGTCCAGGTGGGTGCCGTGGCCGCGCATATGCGCTCACTGCATCTAGAGCAAGGCCTGGCCTGGGGGCAAATGGCGGTGATTGTGCGCCAAAGCAGCTCGGTGGAGTTAATCCGTCAAGAACTACGTCGAGGCGGAGTACCCCTAGCCCCAGACACCCCTGCCCTACTGCTGCGCAGTGAACCAGCCGCGAAGGCCCTACTTGACTGCGCCCGCGCCGCCCTAGAGCAGCTACTGGGCGTGCCGGTGGTGCAAGAAGAAGCAGCCCGTGCCCTGCTACTAAGTCCCCTGGTGGGCTTTAGTGCCATTGAGCTACGTCGGCTGCGACGTATTTTGGGGGAGAGCCCAGATCACCTAAGCACCCGAGTGCTTAGCGACACTGAGCTGTTTGACCAGCTAGAAGCAGCCCCCACCTTGGCAGCCAAAGCTAAAGTAGCCCAAGCCATTAATGAGGCCCTGGCTAAAGAACGCAGCGAAGGGCTAGAGGGCCTGGTGTGGGGTGCCTGGCAGGCCAGCGGCAAAGCCCAATACTGGCGTCAACTGGCCCTAGACATTGAGGCCGACTCGCTGCTGCGCCAACGTGCCGATCATGATCTGGACGTGGTTATTTCCCTGTTTAAACGTCTAGAGGTGTGGAGTGAGCGCAATCCTTCAGCCCCCGGCCAGCAGTTCCTTGATGAGCTAGAGGCCCAGCAGGTGGCCTCAGACTCGGTGGCGTCTCTAGGGGCGCGTCCACAGGGTGTTTCGGTGCTGACGGTGGCGGCCTGCGCGGGGCGTCAGTGGGAGTTTGTGGCGGTTTTAGGTATCGACGACGGCGTGTGGCCTAACCTGCGCCTACGTGACAGCCTTACCCAAACCGGTTTACTAACCGACATTGTCTCCCAACGCATAGCTGACACTGTCAACTTAGCTAGCTTAACTGCCAGCTTGGACCCCCAAGCCCTGGCTCAAGCCCGTGCCCAGATTTGCAGTGACGAGATGCGCCTGCTGGTGGCCGCCATGTCGCGGGCCAACAGTCAACTGTGGCTGGGGGCAGTTAACGGTGGCGAGCAGGGACCCTCCAGTTTCTTCAACTACCTAAGCCGCCAAAGCGCCATACCGGTTGAACCAATCCAGCCCGGCGGCGCCTACACTCTGCGCGGCCTGGTAGCTACGCTACGTCGGCAATTAATGCTTGATTTAAAACACAACAACGGTACCGAGGCCCCACAAATCGCCGCGCTACTAGCCGCCCTAGCTCAGCGTGGGGTGCCCGGAGCCGATCCACGCAGCTGGCTGGGAATCGCCGGGGCCAGTCAATTCCTCACCGAGCTACCCGCCCAGCTAGAGGGCCAAGACCGCCTGGGCACGCAGGTGGCCACCCACGCCGTCGTCGCCCTTAAACAATTACAAGCCCAGCGCGTAAACCAAGCCCGCCAACGCGGGGCGAGACTCTCACCCTCAGACGTGGAAAACATTGAAACCTGCCCGCTGCGCTGGTACCTGCAACGCCACGGGGGCTCACCGGCAAGCTCCAGCGCACAGCAGATCGGGGCGCTAATCCACTGGCTGGCCCAGCAAGGTCAAGAACATGGGCTGAGCCGCGAACAGCTACTAGACCTGTTCTATCGTGAACGCTCCAGCCTGCAGCTACCCGGAGGTTGGTATGGGCGCCAAGAAAACCAGCGGGTAGAGAAAATGGTGGAAAACCTGGCCCTTTACCTGGCCAACAGTCCCGCAAACATGCAGGTAGAAGTGGAGTGCCCAGTGCGCGCTCAGGTGGAGCTAGAGGTGGATGGCGCCCCGCTTAAAATCAAAATTTCCGGGCGCGCAGACCGCCTAGAACACACCAGTCAAGGCATAGATGTAATCGACTTTAAAACCGGCGCCAGTGTGGACTCTGCCGGCGCCCAAACCAACGCTCAGCTGGCCACTTACCGTGTAGCCCTGCAGGCACGCGGCGAAAACGTGCACGGTGGGGCGCTCATCATGCTGGGTAAAGAAAACAAAAAAGCCCAGGTGGATGCTTTAACCTATCCCGGCTCGCGCGAGCTAGCCCCCAGTGACTACCTAGAAACTGGCCAAGGCTGGGACACGGACCTGATCAGCGCCGCCGCCCGCGACAGTTTAGGGCCCAGCTATCAGGCGCGCACCGGAGAACACTGCCGCCACTGCGCCTACCAAGATTTCTGCCCCGCCCTAAGCGATCGGAACTACCTATGAGCGCACCAAAACCAGCAGCCGGGGCCCAGTTTCTAGCCCTACCTACGCCGCCGCAACGCTTAACCCCCGCTCAGCTATTTACGGCGTTGGGTGAAAAGCATATGCCCACTGATCAGCAAGAAAAGGTAATTACTGCGCCCCTAAAACCAACTTTGGTGGTGGCCGGGGCCGGCTCAGGTAAAACCGCCACCATGAGTGTGCGCGTAACCTACCTGGTGGCCAGTGGGCAGGTGGACCCTAGCCAAGTACTGGGTCTAACCTTCACCCGTAAAGCCACCCATGAGCTGCGCGAACGCATCGAAAACCGACTCGGCCAGCTGTATCGCTATCCTGGCTGGACACCGTCAAGTACTCGCTCTAACACTGATGAGTCAGCGTCAGCTGACGCCCCGTCCACAGCTGCCGGCCCATCCACGGCTGCCGAGGCAGGGGGCAGCAACAGCCAAGTCCAAGAGCTCACAGCAGTGGCGGGGGAGGCCACCGTAGCCACCTACAACTCCTTTGCCGGCTCCCTAGTGCGCGAATGGGGCCTGGAAGTAGGCCTGGAAACCGACACCGCCGTACTGACCCCCGCCAGCTCCTGGCAGATCATGTATGAGCTGATGGAAAACTGGGGCCAAGAATTTGAAGAACCCTTCAGTTCCCTAGATTCAGCCACCGAACTAGCCCTGCAGGTAGCCAACTCGCTTAACGAAAATTTACTTAGCGTAGATGAAGCCCGCGAACTGATGGCAGATCTGGGCCAGAACCTAAAAGACCTGCGCTCAGTGCGCGGGGCAGCCAAAGCCATTGACGCCAAAAGCCTGCCAGCCATGACCAAACGTATCCAAGTGCTGGATCTGGTGGAGCGCTACATTGACTACAAACGTGAAAACTCACTGGTGGACTTTGGCGACCAGGTGGCACTGGCATGCCGGATCGTTACTGATGAGCGGGTGGGGCCGCGCGTAATCGCCCAATACCGTGACCGCTTCAAAGCGGTGCTGCTAGATGAGTTCCAAGACACCTCGGTGGCGCAAACCATTTTGCTCTCCAGCCTCTTTGCCGGGTGCGGAGTGGTGGCTGTGGGTGACCCCAACCAGGCCATTTATGGTTGGCGCGGCGCCAGCTCAGCGGCGCTAGGCCAGTTCCACCGCCACTTCAGCAACGGCGCCGGCCCGGTGCTGCAACTATCCACTGCCTGGCGTAACGATCCACAAATCTTGCAGGCAGCCAACCGCATCAGTGACCCGCTGCGTGCCAGTGGTCAGGTGAAAGTAGAAAAACTGGTTAAACGCCCCGGGGTGGGCGATGAGCGCGGCAAAGTGTGGGCTGCCAGAGTGCAAGATGGCCTGGCTGAAGCTGAGCTGATCGCCAAATTCCTGGCCCAGCGTTGGTCTCCAAGTAAATCTATGGCGGTGCTATGCCGTACCCGCAGCCAATTCACCCCGATCGTGGCCGCCCTGATTGAGCGCGGCATCCCGGTAGAGGTAGTGGGTTTAGGGGGCCTGCTGGATGTGCCCGAAGTGGCTGACGTGCGCGCCCTGATGAGCGTGGCCTTAGACCCCACCAGCGCCGACCGCTTAATGCGGCTAATTGACCTGGTAGGGATCGACGCCGCCGATCTAGACGTGGTGTGGAGCTTTGCCCGCGAACTGGTTAACGCCCGCGCTAACACTGGGCAAAGTAGCGCTGAGCCGCTGCTAGCTGAGGCCCTAAGCGAGATAGTGGTTAACTTTGGGGCATTTGAAGCTTTCTGCAAAAAATATGCCTGCGCGCTGTCACCGGCGGGCCTATACCAAGCCAAACGCCTAGGGCGCATACTGCAAGAAGCTAATGGGGCCGCCAACTTGGAACTGGTGGACTTCATCTCCTGGGCTGAGCGCGCCCTGGGGTTGGATGTTGAAGCTGCTGCGCGCGTGGATGTAAATGAGGTGGGGGCGCGGGCGCTAGCAGCGCTGCGAGCCCAGGCGACGTCGTTCAAAGCCCAAAACCCTGAAGCTGGGGCGCAAGTGTTCTTAGGCTGGCTAAACGCGGCCCAAGACCAAGAACGCGGGCTGGAACTACCCGAAGTTGAGCCCGCCCCCGGCGCGGTGCAAGTGCTAACCGTGCACGCCTCCAAAGGTTTGGAATGGGACATAGTGGTGGTTCCCGGCCTGGTGGAAGCCAATTTCCCCAGCTACCGTAGCCGGCCTAAAGAGGACTACACGGTGCTGGCAAACAGCTGGATCACCCAGGTGAGCGAATTCCCCCATACCCTGCGTCGCGACTATGACTCACTGCCGCCGTGCCCATTCATTGGGCTTAGCCCCCAGGCCGGTAAAGATGCGATTTTGGCTGCCGGCGAGGAATACCGCAGTGAGCTTGGTAAATGGGAGGTGGCTGAGGAGCGGCGCCTGGCCTATGTGGCCTACACTCGGGCCCGCAGCCAGCTGCTGCTGACTACCAGCCACTATGCGGCGCTTTCAAAGACCCCCAAGATGACCAGCCGGTTTTTGAAAGAGCTAGAGCGTTCACAGATGGTGCAGTTCCTAGCAGATGATGAACGCGACGATGATTTAAGCAATCGTGCCTTAGACCAAAGCTCGGTGTCTGTATGGCCGCACCAGCTCGACGCCCTGGCCAGCCTGGAAGAGCCAGGCGTTGCAGAGCCTAGCGTTGCAGGGCCTGACGGCGTTGGCGCAGGTGGGGGCGCTGCAAGCACTGGCGATGCCGCTGCAGGTGGGGGAGGCGTTGGTAAAGGGACTGCTCACGACGGCGCCGGGCTGAGTGCCGTTGCGCCGGACCAAGCTGCGCCGGGCCAAGCTGTGCCGGGCAAGCAGGCTGGGCTGAGTTTGCGGCTGCGCGCAGCTGCCCTAGTCAGCGCGGCGGGCGGCTGCCAGGGTGCTGGCTCCGAAGAGGCTTTACAAATACCGGAAGGTTTAGCGCCGCAGCTTGATGATTGGTGGCGCCAAGCCCGCCTGCTGCTGCAAGAGCGCCAAATCCGCCAAGAAAACGGGCAGGAAATTGTTTTGCCTAGTCACCTGGCTGCCACGGCCATGGCCAAAGTGGGTAAAGAAGACTTCATCATGTCTTTGCGTCGCCCCCTGCCGCCGCCACCTTCCAAGGCAGCGCGGTTAGGTACAGCCTTCCATGAGGAAATGTCGCAGCGTCTAAACAGTGAAGGCACTTTGCTTTCGCTAGCTGAAGCCGGCAGTGACCGCCTGAGCCCCGCTGACCGCAAGCAGGTTAACGACTGGCTTGATAACGTCGCTGACCTGGAGATACTGCAAGGCTATAGTCCCTACGCTACCGAAATTGACCAGGAAATTAGGTTGGCTGGATTCAATGTGCGTTGTCGTATTGACGCCGTGTTTAAAGCGGTTGAAAAAGGCCGCGCCCAGTGGCTGATTGTGGACTGGAAAACCGGTGGTCAGCGCGTGCGGGTAGATCAGCTTTCGCTGTATGTGCATGCCTGGGCGGCCAGCCAAGGTGTGGATATCAGCCAGGTGCGCGCGGCCTATGTGTATGTGCAAGACGGCCATGTTGATGAGCTGCGACCGCGCCAAATCATTGGCCTAGATGTCTTCAAGGAGCGCCTAGAAACCCTGCGCGCTCAGCACTAACTCAGGCAAACAAACACAGGTAAACAAACACAGGCAAAATCATCCCTTCCCTATAAAAATTCCATGGGGTTTTATAGGGAAGGGATGAAATGTCAGTATTTGTGGGCGGCATTTCAAAATGTGACCCACAGTTATCAAATGCTGAGCCGGCAAGCTCAGCGCTCCTCAGTTTCAATCGGCGCTGTGTCCATGCGGTAGATCTCAGTGGCCGTGTCTGGTGTGGCTGTACGACGCCGCGCCCAGGCCTGGTTTTTAGCGCTCTTCTCCCGCTGGGCCAGCAGATCGACGCCGCCAGTAAACTTTTCTTCACTGACGATTTCGATCTGCGCACTTGCAGGCGTGTACGGGCTGTAGGGGCTATAAGGACTGCGTGCAATACCCAGGCTTGAGGTGTCAAAACCTAGATCTGGGCTAGCTGCGCTAAGCCCCATAATTGGGCTGTGAACATCCGGGGTTTGCTCTGCTGCATCTTGTGCGCTTTTGGCGCTGCGGCCCCCGGTATTTAGATCCAAGGTAGAACTGCTCTCCGCGCTGGGTTCTCGCCCGCGCCAAGTACCAGCGCTGAACCTCGAACTAAAGCTAGCGCTAAGTTTTGACCCCAGAGCGCCAACACTGAGCTTCTCAGACTTCTTAGCTTCGGGCTGTTTTTCTTCGTCATGGCCAGAAGAGCTACCGTAGTTGCCAGAGTAGGACTCGTAATCTAAATCGTCGTAGTAGTCTTCATCGGCCCTAGTCCCAGAGCCGGACTCGTCTTGGCCTCCAGCATTAGTGTGGTAGCCATCCGCAGTGTGGTAGTCATCTGCGCTGTCAGCACTCGCATAGTTCCCGGCGTCGTCGTAATTAGCTTCTTTACCAACTGTCTTGGCATCAGAGTCGTAATCAGTGCCGTAAGTGCTGTCGCCAGACATGTCATCGCCGTCGTCACTATAAGCACTGTCGTCGCTATCGTCATCAGGGGAAATATCTGGCGAAGCGTTGGAAGCCACCACCGCCATGGGCCTTGAGCGCTCCACAAATAGCTCGTCGCCCACCTGCTCGGCCAGGTCTTCGAGCATTTCTACAGCTTCATCAATGATTGCGTCATCCTTGGTACGCACCCCGTGCAGCAGCCAACGCGCCAGGTTCAGCTCACTGACCAGTTCCGCGCGCAACCGCAGGTATTTATCCACGCCCTCAATGCGGCCACGGTCATAGGCTTCCTCGATCACATCCAAAGTGTCAATCGGGGCGCTGGAATAAACCCAGGCCAGATCCTCAGCCGGGTCACCTACACGCATTTGGCTTAGCCCTTTGAAAGCCAAAATCGAGCCGCCGCCGGTAATGATGTTCTCTTCGGCCAGGTCACCGTGCACTACCACGGGGTGGAAGCGCCACCACAGATCCTCATCCAGCGCCGACTCCCAGCGGGCCAACAGGTTGGAATCAACCTTGCCGGTCATGGCAGCGTCGTCGAATAAAGACTGCCAGTTGCTGCGCACATCGGCGGCAGTGAGCACCGGCAGGCCGGCCTCTTCGATCAGGGTGGGGGGAATTTCATGCAGCTGAGCTAGCGCGCGTCCCAGGCCGGCAGCCAGTCCGGGGCCAGGGCGCAGGGATTCAATCGCTAGTGGGTGACCGGGGATGTGGCTACGGACCTGCACATACGACTTGTCTGGAAGAGTCACCCCACCTTCAGGGCGCGGCACGTCAAAGTCCACGTAGCCACCGTCTACACGCCGGCCAATCTGTTTAAGCACCCGCGACTCCGCAATCAGTGCGGCGCCAATGGTGGGGTTGGTGGTGTGGATTACTTCCCAGTGCCGTCCTTGCACGTCAATCAGTCCAGTGAGGGTCTGATCTGCGTCTCGGTGCTGGGGAAGGGCCAACCGCGCGGGGATCACATTGGGGGCGGCAACAACCGCCAGCGCAGCCAGGTTCAGGTAGGAACGCTCACGAGACATGCCTATAGCGTAAAACACGGCTTAGTGGTTGCACCCTTGCCGCGCCGCCGCTTGGGGAATAAGCCCCCGTGATACGCCTGTTGCTAGCGTGGCTGGTGGGCTGGTTTGCTGGGTCCTAGGGCCGACGCCGCCGGCACAGTTTGGTCTCGACGGCGCCTGGGGGTCAAGCTCGACGGCGACGCCGCAGTGAGTGCCAGGCTGGGTGAGCGCCGGTCGGGGCGGGTGCCAGGGTGGGCTCAAATGCCGGACCGGGCGGGTGCCAGGTGGGCGCCGTCGTCGTTGACGAAGAAGTAGCAGCAACAAACTAGGACTTTAGTGCCAAGTAATGCCCACATGCTTTACCTTAAGAAAGACACAATCAAGTCACAATCGGACAAAGTTCAAAAAAGTGATGCAGGAAACTAAAGGGCGCGTTAATCTGGAATTGGAAGGTATTTACCCAGCTCATAGGGGTATCGAGCGGGAAGTTAGGGGCCAAGGTGGCAACAGACTTTTTTGGTACGCAGGTACGCAAAGCTGTGCGCCGGGCCGGAATTGACCCGCTCAAAGACAGCGTCGAGCTCAATAACATCATCAACTACGTGCGTGAAGAATACGTAGCGCGCGCAGATGCCGGGCTGGTGCCCAGTGATGTTGATTTAGACCAGCTTTCCCGCCAAATCCGCGCTGAACTGACCGGTGCCGGGGTGCTGCAAGGCTACCTGGACGACGATTCCATTGAAGAAGTTTGGGTTAACGGCCCCGGCCAGGTGTTTATTTCGCGCGGTGGACGCAGTGAACTAACCACCACCATCCTCGAAAGCCAAGAATTAGAGCAAATAATTGAGCGTCTGCTGCGCGCCTCTGGACGGCGTCTAGACCTGTCTAGCCCCTTCGTGGACGCCCAACTGCGCGGCGGCGAACGTCTGCACGTAGTGATCCCACCTATCACCGCAGGTAAATGGGCGGTAAATATCCGCAAACACGTAGCTAGAGTGGCGCGCACAGCCGACCTGGTGCGCTTGGGCTCTTTAACCGCCCCAGCTGCCCGCTTTCTCGACGCCGCCGTGGCCGTGGGTTTAAACGTGGTGGTTTCAGGGGCCACACAAGCCGGAAAAACCACCATGGTGCGGGCCCTGGCGGCCGCCATTCCACCCCAAGAACGGGTGGTGACCTGCGAAGAAGTCTTTGAGCTGGGGCTGCGTAACCGCGACTGTGTGGCTATGCAAACGCGCAGCGCCAATATTGAAGATCGCGGTGAAATTCCACTGCGACGCCTAATTAAAGAATCTTTACGTATGCGCCCCAACCGGCTGCTTATCGGCGAGGTGCGTGAAGCTGAAGCCCTGGATTTGCTGATCGCCATGAACTCGGGGCTGCCCTCAATGTCCACAATTCACGCTAATTCTGCGCGTGAAGCCGTGGTGAAACTATGCACTTTGCCGCTGCTGGCTGGCGAAAACGTCTCTGCCGCATTCGTTGTGCCCACGGTAGCTAGCTGCGTGGATTTGGTGGTGCATTTAAACCAGGATCGCAGTGGCAGGCGGCGCGTAGAAGAAATCGCTTCACTTTCAGGTCGCGTTGAGAATGGTGTGATAGAGCTTGCCAGTGTCTATAAAACCGATAGCGACGGCGTGCTGCGTCGGGGGCTGGGGGCGCCTGATGCACAGCGCTTTAGCCGCGCCGGTTTTGACCTAAGCGAGCTACTGCGACAGGAGCGCCCATGGGGATAGTCATAGGCCTGATATTTGCGCTGGGGTGTTTAAGCATTCTGGCCGCGTGCACTTCGGAACCTAATCCACGACTAACGCGCCTAAACGAAGCCATGGAACGCAACTTGCGTCAAGCCGGGGTAGGTAAAACCTCGCCAGCTGCTTTTAGTGCAGGCTGCCTGGTGGGGGCGCTGGTGGTGGGCCTGGTCTTTTTAGGTGTCAGTGGAGCTTGGCCGATTGCTTTAGCATTTGCGCTAATCACCTTGATCATGCCGGTGGTTTGGATTAACTCCAGGGCCCGCAAACACCGCACTGAGCTGCGCACGCTGTGGCCAGACGCAATTGACACCCTGGTTTCTTCCATCCGGGCCGGGTTAAGCCTGCCCGAAGCCCTAGCTAACTTAGCTGAGCATGGCCCGGTGCAGCTGCGCGGCGAATTTGCTGCCTTTGCGGTGGACTATGCGGTTTCCTCCAGCTTTGAAAACTCGCTGGAAGCTTTCAAGCGTCGCAGTGCAGACCCGGTAGCTGACCGCATTGCCCAAGCCCTGGCGCTGGCTCATGAGGTTGGCGGCAATGATCTTTACCAGGTACTACAGTCACTTTCGCAAATGCTGCGCGCTGATTTACACACGCGCGGCGAGCTGGAAGCCCGCCAATCTTGGACAGTTAACGGCGCTAAGGTGGCCGTGGCTGCGCCCTGGATTGTGTTGCTGCTTCTTTCCACTAAACCTAGTGCCGCCAGTGCCTACGCCACCCGCCAAGGTGCCCTGGTGCTACTGATTGGGGCGCTTACCTGCGCGGGAGCCTACTGGCTGATGCTGCGCCTGGGGCGTTTGCATGAAGAACAGCGGGTGCGGTGATGATGCGACAAGTAACTGCACTGGGTTTTGTTATCTGTGCCTTGGGTTCTAGCGGGGTATGGCTGATTTACCGCGCCCTTTTCCCTTCCCCACCTACCTTGGCTAGCCGTGTGGAGCCCTATGTGCATCTGCGTAAACGTAGCGTTAGCGCGGAAAATTCGCGTTCTTTCAGTTCCTTTATGGGGGCCCTGGTGGCGCAGTTGGGGCGGGCGGTAGAAAATACTGGTTCCTCCTCTGGTTCGGTGCGTCGTCGGCTAAACCGCATTAACAGCCCCCTGAGCGTGGAGGATTTCCGCCTGCAACAGCTGGCCTGCGCTGTGGCCGCGCTGGTAGCTACCATCGCCTTTGGGGTGGGGGCGAGCCGTTTCACCCATGTGGCCCCGCTGGGGGTAGTGATGTTGGCGTTGATCGCAGCGGTTGTGGGACTGTCTGCGCGCGACTGGTATCTGAGCGTTAAAGTACGCCGCTACCAAAAGCAGCTGGTGGATCAGTTACCTGACACGGTAGAGCTGTTGGCCCTGGCGGTGGGGGCGGGGCTGAGTCCGCAAAACGCGATTGAGCGCGTATGTATGCAGTCCAGCGGGCCTATGCATGACCAGCTGCAAGCCACCTTGTCGCAGATGCGTGCCGGTAGCCGCTTGGCTGTGGCTCTGGAGGATCTGTCTGAACGCAATCAGTTGCCGGCCCTAAGCCGCTTTTGCCAGGCCATGATTGTGGCTATTGAACGCGGCACGCCTATGGCTGAGGTGCTGCGCGCCCAAGCCTATGACGCGCGTGAAGCTGCCCGCCGTGCCCTGATGGAGGAGGGCGGGCGTAAAGAGATCGCCCAAATGGTGCCGGTGGTTTTCCTAGTGCTGCCGGTAACGGTGGTGTTTGCGCTCTACCCGGGATTGGCGGTGTTGCACTTTAAGCTGTGAAATTTACGCCCGTCTCAAGGCGGGGCGGGCGCACCCATAAAGAAATTCAAAGGAGAATGACTGATGAAAAACATGGTGGTTAAGGCTGCCTCAAAGCTGCGCGCGCTGCGTGGGGCCGTTGGCTCCCAGCGCGGTGATGTGCCCGGATGGGTGCTGGTCACCTTGATGAGCGCCGGTTTGGTGGTGGCGTTGTGGACTGTTGCCGGCAAGGTACTTGTGGAAGTGTTCAACAATGCCATCTCTAAAGTCGCTGGCATGGGTTAACGACCAGCTGCGCCAGGTTTTCGGGCTACATCCGGTTTCCCGGGCATGCCAGGCTTTCCGGCTGCGCCAAGTGCGCGCTAACCAGGGCGGCTCTAACCAGGTGGTGCACTCTAACCGGGTAGTGCACTCTAACCAGGCAGGCTCGGTGCTGGTGGAATGGTCGCTAGTGGCGGTGCTGGTCATGGCGGTAACTGCGGCCTTGCTACAGCTGACGCTTAGCCTGTACGTGCGCAATATTTTGGCCGACGCCGCCTCCGACGCCGCCCGTCACGCTGCGTTGGTGGGGGCCAGTGACGCTGAGGCCAATGCGCGCGTACAACAGCTATGCCACGGGGCTTTGCGTGCCAACTACCCGACTAAATCTGAGGTTTCTCACCTGCAACGCGGCTCAGTGTCGCTGGTACAGGTGCAGGTCAGTGCCCCTTTACCGGTGATTGGCTTATGGTCTCCCACGGGTAGCGTGGTGGTGCGCGGCCATGCGGTTGACCAGCGTAGCTATCAGCGTTAGGGGCTCGCATGCGCAAGCTAGATTTTCAACGCGGCAGTGCCACAGTGGAATTTATTGGTTGGACCGCCATAATCGTGATCCCACTGGTGTATTTCATTATTTACCTGTCGTATCTGCAGGCCACGGCGCTGGCTTTAGAGTCGGCGGTGCAGGCAGCTGGTCAGGTGGCTATGCACGCACGCACCCCGGAACAGGTTTCGCAGGCCTACACCGCCGCCCAACTGGCCTTGGATGATCAAGATGTGCAGGCTGATGCCCGCCAAGCCATGCACATTAGTTGCCTTAGCCCAGGTTGCGGCGATGGGCACGTGAGCATTTCGATTAGCGCCAAAGTGGCCCTGCCAGGAACTGGCCGGGCAGGTCAGGGCTTAGCTCCAGTGAGTTTAAGTGCTACTCGGCAGGTGCAACTAGCTGATACACGCGGCTGGAAAGGGGCTAAATAATGCGCACCTTACACTGTCAAGTGCCCTCTCGAATGCGCCGGGCCTGTGCCAGCCAGTCCGGCAGTACCATGCTGCTAGGAATTGGGGTAGGGGCAGTGGTGTTGGCTTTGATCCTGATTTTGGCTACTGCCACTGCGATTTACCTTGACCTTAAACGCCTAACCTACCTGGCCGACAACTGCGTGGCCTTAGCGGCCCGTGAAGTTGGCAGTGAGGGTCAGTTAGATGTGCTTGCCGCCCAAAAAACAGCCAGCTCATGCGTGGCACAGCAAGGCAGTGACCCTAATGGCCCTTTGGCTGGTTCGCGCCTTAGCGCAGTTAGTCTTAGTGGTTTAAGTGTGCAGGCAGACAAGGTGCAGGTACAGCTTTCGGCCCGCACCAGCCCGGCCCTGATTCCTTGGGGGTTGCTGCCTGCCAGTGGCTTTAACCTGCACGCTAACGCCTCTTCTCATCTCAGCTTGCTTCAGTAAGGCTCGACGGCGCCCGGCCCTAAATAACCTGGCCGGCACGCATACGTACCACCCGATCGCACTGGGCCGCCTCAGCGGAGTAGTGGGTGGAAATCAAAATCCCCACCCCACTGGAGGCCAACTGACGCAGATACTGCCAAAGCCGCAGTCGGGCTAGCGGATCCATACCGGAGGTAGGCTCATCCATAATCAGCAGCTGCGGAGCGTGCATAGTGGCGTTCATACAGGCCAACATGCGCCTAGTAGACAGTGGCAAGTTAGCTACTGGGTTGGCGCCAAAACTGCTGGCCCACCGGCTCGCCTGGGTGGGGACCTGGCACTGATACTGGCGTGCATTGAAAATCAAGTTTTCACTTGCGCTCAACGATGGCGCCAAACCCACAAACTGGGGTACGTACCCTAAAAGCTTGCGCGTCTGCAAGCTACCGGGGCGTTGGCCCAGCACGCTAACCTGGCCCGAAGAGGCTGCTTCGAGACCCAAAATAATGCGCATACTGGTGGATTTACCGGCGCCATTAGCGCCAATTAAACCCACAATTTCACCCGGCGAGACAGCAAAAGACACGCCTTTAAGAGCCTCAAAATCGCCAAAACGTTTGCGCAGTTCCTGCACGCTAAGCAAATCCTGCGCTTTGGGGGAGGGGGCCGTTGCTGACTTGCCGCTGCCTGCCTGGGTTGAGCTGGTGGGCTGCGCGGAGACTGAGTCGCTAGCCCCGGTGTGGCCGAGCTTTGTGCTAAAACCTTGCCAATCGGAGCCGCTTTGGGCGCAAAGCTGCCAGGCAATACAAGCTCGCTCTAGCGGCGCGCTGCGCTGCCAAGGCTCGCCCAAGCCAGCCACAGTTTGCTCATCAAGCTGGGGAGCGCAGGCAATTAGCTGCTTAGCGGTGCCGGTGGCCATCACACGTGAGCCCAAAGTCAAAATAATTTGGTTAGAGTCTTCCGCCTCATCAATATAGGTGGTGGCCACCACCACCGTGGCGCCCCGGGCCGCTTCAGCCTTAATTAAAGCCAAAATAGCTGTACGTGAGTCGGGATCAACCCCGGTAGTGGGCTCATCTAGTACCAGCAGCTGCGGCTCAGACAGGGCCGCCATAATCACGCCCAACTTTTTACGCATTCCCCCAGAGAGGTTACGGGCCAGACGGTCAGTGAAACGATCCAGGTCAGCTGCCTTTAACAGCTGCTGGGCGCGGGCGTCGTCGTAATGACCAAAAATTTTTGCCACAAAACGCAAGTTTTCAGCCACAGTTAAATTCGGCCAGGTACCCGAATCGCTAGGCATATAGCCAATCTGCCCGGAGTCAGGCAGGGCGCTGACCTTATCTTGGCTGGGGCGACGACGGCGGTTAAGCAGCGCCAAGATCGCATCCTTAGCACTAGCGCCGTCGCCAATGATGCTGCTGACGCTAGCAGGGGTAAAACTGAGGCAGGTGCCCTCCAACCCCGAGCAGCGCACATTTTCAAAATTAATCATGGCTAACCCCTTAAATGCTGCGCAGCGAACGAGCCAGGCGCGCCGTAGCTGCCCCAAAGAGCACCACGCATTGCAACGCCATAATGCTAAGCGGCAGCCACAACTGCCCAGCGTTGGAACCGTTAAGCATTACTCCACGTGAAACCTGCACAAACCAGGTCAGCGGCAGTAGATAACCGATGCAGCGCACCCAGGTGGCCATGGATTCGAGCGGGAAAACCAGACCCGAAAGCAACGTCTGGGGAATGATGGTCATAATCGCCATTTGCACTGCCTGCGCTGTGGTTTGTGAAACCGTGGAGATTAGCACGCCTAGCCCTAACACCACACCCAGGAACAGCACCCCGGCCAGCGCAAATAGCCACAGCTGCCCGTTGAATGGAATATCGAACAGGTACACACCTGCTAGTGCCACCGCGCTCATATCCACTACCGCCAGCATAAAGTAGGGCGAAATTTTGCCAGCAATAATTGAGCGAGCCTTAATTGGCATAACCGCCAGCTGCTCCAGGGTGCCGGCCTCGCGTTCACGCACCATGCCAATAGAGGTGATCAGGGTGCCAATAACCGCCATCACCAGGCCGATTAGACCAGGAATCATCACCCAAGAGGTTTTTAGGTCAGGGTTGAACTCCACCTTGATCCAGTTGGTGTTAGTTTCCTGAGCTTGCTTGGCTAGGGCCTGGAGCTTTTGACCTTGCTCCTTAGCGGCTTGGGCGGCTTTAGCGGCTTGGGCTGGGTTAGTGCGTAGCCCCTGCGCGCTTTGCTGGGCTTGGGTGGCGGCGCTGGAAAGCTGTTTTAACTGGGCGCGCATGTCGGTGGCCTGCATTTGCACCAGGTCGGCCTTGGCGCTTTGGGCGGTAAAGAGTTTGGCGCCGTTTAGGTAGACATCCACCCGCTGGCTTAAGGTTCCCGCGTTGGCTTTGGGGATAACGACGACGTCGCCGCTGGGCGAGCGCAGTAGCTTTTGGGCCTGGGCGGGGGTGGCAGGGGCTGAAGTGTCGGCCGTAAAGTTGAATTTGTCGGCTCCCGGTAGGGATTTTAGATAGCTGACAGTTGAGCTGGCCTGGGGGCCGATGACTTTGACGTTGATGTGGTCAACGGAGAAGTTGGCGGCGTAGCCGAACACTAGCAGTAATAGCAGTGGCAGCATGATGATCATGGCTAGCGTGCGCCGGTCACGTTTGAGTTCTTGAAATTCCTTGATGAATAAGGCCCTCATGGTGTGTTCCTTTGATTGTGTCTGGTGTCCAGTAGGGCAACAGGCGCGGTATTTCATCGCTTGATGAAAATATTAAGATATTTCATCGACTGTGGAAATACTTGCTCTCTAATGTGACGCAATATACGGTAGAGACGTGAGTTCAGCTGCTAACGCCGTCGGGGGAGCCAAACGTGGCCCACGCAAGGGTGGGGTAGATAAAGAACAAATTTTGGCTGCCGCACGCGAAGAATTTGCGCTGCATGACTACAAAGGCACCACTATGCGCTCAGTGGCGCGCCGGGCCGGGTGTGATGCCAAGCTGATTCACTACTACTTTGGCTCCAAAGATGAACTGTTCGCCGAAGCTATCTCGCAGGTAATGGAATCGCTGCAGATTGCCCAGTGGTGGATAAGTCAGGCTAAGGCAGACGGGGGTGGGGGAGCGCAGGTGCTGCGCCAGCTACTGGAATTTGTAGAAACTAATGAATCAGGGCCAGCGTATATGGCCATGGTGCGCGCACTGTCTTCTGAAGAGCGGGTACGACAAATGTTTCTAGACCGCATTATCTCACGCGTGGCTCTACCTACCTTCACGACTTTAGGTTTAGATCAGGTACCAGCGCGCATGAATCTAATTAGTACCCAGCTTTTAGGGCTGATAAGCGTGCGCTACATCATGAAGTTTGAGCCTCTAGCCTCAATGCCAAGAGATGAAGTAGCCGCCCTGGTGGGGCCAACTTTAGATAGGTATATGTCGCCAGATCTATTTGCTAAGTAATAAAACTGCCCTGCCAATATGTTGGCAGGGCAGGCATCAGCGGATGTTTTGAATAAATTTTAGGCGCCTACCGGCAGGTCAAGCTCGCTTTGACGACGGCGCAACTTGGCGGCCTGACGCTTGGCTAGCTGCTTCATGTAAGCACGCTTAACGGTGACAACCGTGTATACGCCCACTGCCAGGAAGAACAGGTTGGCTACAGCTGAAGGCCAAGCGTTTACGTAGGCGCAGTTGATAATCAGCAAAATCGCACCCGACATGTTAAGAGCGTTGTACTTTAGGGAATCGCCGGCCCACACGCCGCGCGCCACTAGGAAGTAGGCGGCTACAAGAGCTAGGGAACCGATCCAGCCGATAACGGCGACGCTGATGTCAACAAGGGAAGTCACGCAGATATTTTTACGCGCTTTTAGAGTGAAGATCAATTAAATAAAAACGCATTGGGTATGTAGAATTACTTCATGCAGTTGGATCCGCGACGCATGGCTATTCTGCTGGCTGTATATCGTAACGGTGGAATTGTGGCCGCCTCCGATACTTTGCGTATTTCCCCCAGTGCTATTTCGCAGCAGATCAGACTATTAGAGAAAGAAGCCGGGGTGCAGCTGCTAGAGCGCACGCCCCGGGGTGCACAATTAACCAGTGCCGGCCGACTGTTAACTGATGCCGCAGAACGTATAGAGGCTGAAATCACAGGGGCGCAGCGTGAGTTGTTAGCCTCCAGTGGGCAAAGCGTGACCGGTATGGTGCGGGTGGGCTCATTCCAAACCGGTATTTTGGCGCTGCTACTGCCGGTACGTGAACAAATCAGCCAGCTGCATCCAGGTATTGAACTACGCATTTACGAGCTTGATGATGCAGTTTCTCGCCGGCGCCTGCGCAGCGGTGAGCTAGACATGATGCTACTAGAGGCAGATGAATCAATTACTTTTACCCCCACCCGCTCCACCAAAGACATTCCCCTAACCTCAGACCCCTGGGTGCTGGCAGTGCCCCCACACCAGCCCGTGCCGACCTCACTTAGCGAGCTAACTAAACTCAACTGGCTGGATATGGATATCTCGACGGCGGGCGGTGCGGCCATGCGGCGCCTAGAGGGGGCCCTGGGGCATCGCTTTAACTCCACCCACGAAATCAACGACTACTCCACTGGGCTAACCATGGTGGCGCAAGGCTTGGGCTACTGCCTGGTACCCCATCTGGCTCTAGGTAGTTTCCCTGCACCTGCCGGAGTTGTCCTACACCACCTAACTGGACTAGGCGGACGCAAAGTGGTGCTGCGCCATCGGGCCACCCGCCTAGAACCAGACGCCGCCGCCAGTGAAGTAATCCGCCTACTAACGGCGAAAGGACACTGACGACGGCGCCTAAAGCTAGGCTCAGTGGGTTTTGATCAGGAAGTGGCTACAGCTCCAGTAAGCACCAGCACCACAATCACCGCACCCAAAATCACGCGGTAGATCAGGAATGAGGTGAACTTGTTGGAGGAGACGAACTTGAGTAGCCAGGCGATAGTGGCATAAGCGACGATGCCCGAAACCACGGTACCCAAAATGGTGGGGCCCCAACCAATGTCAGAAGAAATATCTTCACTGGCGGTAACGGCCTCCAGTAAACCTGCGGCCACCAGTGCCGGAATACCCATGAAGAAAGACAGACGAGTAGCAGTTACGCGGTCAAAGCCACGGAACAAGCCCGCGCTGATGGTGGCGCCAGAGCGAGAAATACCCGGGAAAATCGGGGCCAAAGCCTGGAACAGACCAATAATCAACGCATCCATAATGGTCACCTGGCTCATAGAACGGTCCAGGTTCTTCTTACGGTCAGCCAGCCACATCACCAGTGACCACACCACTAGCGCGCCAGCAATAATCCACAGGCTACGCGAAGTGGTTTCAATAAAGTTCTTCAGCGCCAGGCCCAGCACAGCCACCGGAATGGAGCCCACAATAATGCCCCAACCCAGGGTGTAGTCGGGGTCAGCGCGGTGCTCCTTGTTGCGCAGGCCACGAATCCAGGCCGTAGCAATGCGTACGATGTCAGACCAGAAATAAACTACGGCAGCGAGGATCGCGCCAATCTGGATGATAGCGGTAAACGCGGTCATACCAGCAGAGTTGATCTGGTAGCCCAGCAGCTTTTCCACGATGTTGAGGTGTCCGGTGGAAGACACCGGTAGGAATTCGGTGATGCCCTCAATCACGCCTAGGATGATGGCGTCGATCCAGTTCATGTAAAGGTCCCTCTGGTCAGATAAATATTTGCTTAGGTAACTCTAGCGTGCTTCCAGCGTTATAGCCGTGGCCTTGATAACTGCAAACAGACTAGTGCCCACCTCGATGCCTAATTCTGCAATGGCGGCGGCGGTTAGGCGGGTGCGTAAACGCTGCCCATCAGCTAGGCGCAAAGACAAACTTACTACCGCGCCGTCGCCATCCAAACTGCTAACGCTCACCGGGATAACGTTACGCGGCGAACCTTTAGGTTGTTGCGGGTAAAGCGCAATAGCGTCGGAGTTAATAAGTGCAACCGCCTTGGCTCCCACCTGCCAGGCTGGTTCGTCGGCATTGGCTTGGGGCCACTGGGCCAGGCGCAGACTCAGACCCTGGCCAAGCTTGAGCTGCGGGGTGGCCTCGTCCCCAGCCAAAGTGCCGTTTAGCAGGCTGGCCCCCGTTAGGCTGGCAACAAACTCGGTGCTGGGGGTGGAAAGGATCTCGGTGGTGGGGCCTTGGGTGATCAGTTTCCCTGCGTCCATGACGGCGACGGCGTCACTCAGGGAGGCAATATCTACCAGGTCGTGGCTGACCATCACCACAGTGATAGCACGGGTACGGGTGCGCTCGCGTATCCGCGCGCGCAGCTGGGAGCGGGCCTGCACATCCAGGGCCGCCATGGGTTCATCGAGCACCAGCACTTGGGGACTAGTGGCCAGGGCACGGGCTAAGGCCACTCGGGCGGCCTGACCACCTGAAAGCTCGCCGCCTTGACGGTAAGCCAAGTGGCTGGCTCCCACTGCGTGCAGCTCTTGCCAGGCGCGTTGGCGGGCACGACGACGTCCTTGGCCCTGGCAACGCGGACCAAAAGCCACATTGTCTAGCACACTCATATGGGTGAAAATCCCAGGGTTTTGCGCCAACAGCGCCACAGGACGTTTACCGGGGGAGACGAAAGTTCCGTGCCAGCCGGGCTCATCAAGGGTTTTGTCAGCAATTTTTAGATACCCCTGAGTGCGTAGCAGGCCGGCAATCATTAAACACAGGGTGGATTTACCACAGCCATTAGGGCCAATCAGAGTCAGGAACTGGCCGGGGCTAACCTCTAGGCGGGCATTATCAATTGATCGCTCAGGCAGCTTAGCCACCAGTTCAATCTTGGAGCCAGGGGCGGCGGGGGCTGCTAGCTGGCTTGGCTTAGTGCTGACGGCGCCAGCTTCATCAATCTTTTTGAATAGCTGACGCTCAGCCCAGGTGCGCAGGCGGTAAATCCAGCCGCCAGGCAGCGCCGTCAAGCCCACCACCAGGGCGGAAGTAACCACCAGCACCACCGCCAGAGCCATGGCAGTATCCGCATCCGATTCTCGCTCCAAATAAATAGCTAGCGGCATAGTGCGGGTAGTGCCCTCTAGCGAGCCCGCAAAAGTTAGCGTAGCCCCAAACTCACCTAGCGCGCGTCCCAACGCCAAGGCGGTGCCGCGCGCCAAAGCTGGAGCCACCAAAGGCAAAGTGATACGCATTAGCACCGTTAAAGAGCCTGCTCCCAAGGTGCGGGCCATGCGTTCAGCCTGACGCTCACGGCTGCGTAAAGCCGCTTCCAAAGTGACCACCAAAAACGGCATGGACACAAACACCTGGGCTAAAACCACCGCCGTCGTCGAAAATGCGATAGAAATCCCGGCCTCTTGCAAGCTAGGGCCAAGCCAACCCCGGCGCCCGAAAGTAGCCAGCAACGCAATACCGGCCACAACCGGGGGCATAGTCATAGGCAGCACCACCACAATGCGGGCCAAACCCACTCCCGGCCACTGGTGCGCTAAAGCCAGCGCCAAAGGCACCCCCAAAATCAGGCTGACCAGGGTGGATATTAGGGCGGTGCGCAGGCTAAGCCACAGTGCGATTTGGGCACTTTCACCGCCCAAAAGGGTAGGAATTTGCCCCCAAGGCACGCGCAGCCCCACCCCGATAAGTGGCGTCACAATCGCTAAAGCGGCAATTATGCCTAAGACACGCACGCTTAGCGGAAGGGAGGACAAAGAATTATCGCTGGGGCTGCGCATGGTGGTATTTACCGGGTCTTAAATGGCCTTGACCAGGCTTTACTTGCTGGCGGCTGGGCCAAAACCGGCCTTAGCTAAAATGGCCTGACCGTCCTTGGAGTTGACGTAGTCGATGAAGATCTTGGCGTCCTTGTTGTTAGCGGCAGACTTGGTGGGGGCGATCAGGTAGTGGTTGACCACGCCGTGAGAGTCGATCTTGATGGTTTCAACCTTGTCGCCGCTGGCCTTAGCGTCGGTGGTGTAAACCAGGCCGGCGTCAGCCTCACCGGTTTCCACCTTGGTGCGTACGTCAGTTACCTTCTGCTCTTCGGAGACAGGCTTGAGGGTGATACCGGTGGCTTTGGACAGCTTGAGCGTGGCCGCACCACAAGGCACGGCCGGGGCGCAAATAACCAGCTTGGCTTTATCTAGGGAAGCGTCCAGGCCGGTTACTTTAGCGGGGTTACCCTTGGGAACAATCAGGGTTAGCACGTTGGTGGCAAACTCGCTGGGGGCACCCACCACACCCGCCTTGACGGCGTCGTTCATGGTGGATTTGTTGGCGGTGGCCAGCACCTGGGCATCGGCGCCATTGCTGAGCTGGGAAACTAGATCCTGGCTGCCCAGGAAGGAGAATTTAACCTTCAGACTCGGGTTAGCGGCCTCCACCTTCTTACCAATCTCGGTGTAGGTGCCTTTCAGTGAAGCAGCCGCAAATACGGTTATAGTGCGCTCACTAGCAGCGCTGGTAGAGGAAGAGCTGGGGGTGGCGCCGCCAGAGCAGGCGGCTAGGGCCACAGCGGCAGTAGCTGCCAGAACTGCACTGGCAACTTTACGCAGCGATGCGAACATATCTATCTCCTTGACACAAAGCGGGCCGATAAAAACGGCTCCACTAGGGATAATAGCGTTTTTATCGGCCCGCTAGGGCTTTGGTTAGGGGTGAGGCTTAGGCGCCCTGGGAGGGAGCCTCAGTGGCAAAACCAGGCTTGGAGGCGTTGCCAGTGCCCTGAGTGTGTACCGGCTGCCAGCCGCGACGTACCGGGTCAGCCTGGATCGCAGGCTTACGTGAGCGGTAAATCACGTAGGGGCGGTTCACATAGCCCACCGGGGCGCTAACCACGTGCACCAGGCGAGTAAATGGCCAGATTGCAAACAGCAGCAGACCGGCAATTACGTGCAGCTTGAAAGACATGGGCACATCAGCCATCAGCTCTGGCTTAGGCTGCAGCACGAAAATTGAGCGCAGCCAGGGGCTAATGGTTTCACGGTAGTCATAGCCCCCGTGCGGCCCAAACAGCTGGGTGGTGACGGTGGCGTAAGCACCCAAACCAATCGGCAGCAGCAGCAGCACGTACATGATCTTGTCGTTAAGGGTGGTGGCCGCGCGCACGCTACCAACCACGAAACGACGGTAAAGCAGACCAACTAGGCCCACAATGGTCATTGCGCCTGCCAGTGAACCCATGCTGACAGCACCCAGGTGGTACAGGTGCTCGGGCACACCCACCGCTTCAGTCCAGCTCTTAGGAATCAGCAAACCAACAATGTGGCCCGCAGCTACAAACAAGATACCGAAGTGAAACAGCGGGGAAGACCAGCGCAAAATCGCTGATTCATGCCACTGGCTAGAGCGCGAAGTCCAGCCGTACTGGTCCTTCTTATAGCGCCAAATTAGGCCGCTAATGAGCAGTGCAAAAGCGACGTAGGGCAGGACCACCCACGCCAGTAATGCGGATGTAGACATATTCTCCTCTTTTCGGGCGTGGATTTAGACCTGCACGGCGTCCACAGCGGGCGCCTCATTTTGGGCTGCAAGCCTGGGGGCAGTGGTTGGGAAGGGCAAAATATTGGTTACCCCCACGGTTTCGGTAGGCGGCCCGGCGTGAATCAAGGCCGCCACCCGTGCGGCAGTAGCTTCATCCACTGGCGCCAAGGTGGCGCTTAGGGCCTCAATAATTGCCGCATAGGGGCTGTGGTAGCTGCGCAGCGCCCGCAAAAGTACCTCAATGCCTTCACGGTGGCTGCCCAGCAAAATAGCAGCGATTTCGTCGTTGCTACGAGCCGACAGCTCCAGCACTAAAGGCAGGTAATCTGGCAGCTCATCGCTGGTTTGCTCCCAGCCGGCGCCGGCTAGGGCCTGTTTAAAGGCCAGCAGCGCGGCGCCCCGGTGACGGGTATCGCCCACGGCGTAGTAGCTCAGGTACAGGCAGCAGCGACGACGGCGGTCGAAAGTTTCCACATAGTGCTCAGCTATAGCGCGTTGACCTAGCTGGGTGGCCGTAGCCAAAAACCGCTCCAGAGGGCCGGCTACCTGCTCAGGTAGCTCGGCCAACGCATCACGGCAGGCCTGTAGGCGCTGGGGAAAACTCTCATCTGGATAGTCCAACAGCAGCGAACACACCATATGGGCGGTGCGCCGCTGAGTGTCGCTTAGCGCCAAGGCGCCTACGGCAGTAGGACTCATTGGCGTGCTCCGGTGGTGGCCGGGGTGCCGGGCCCACTTGAGCCGGCGGTGCGACGTGAACGCACGCTAGGTAGCGGCAAGGACACGCGTCCACTGCGACGCACATCGGCGCCGTGGAAGCCGCTCACATCGGTGCAGCCGCTAGCGCAGGCACTGGGGGCGCCTTCACCAAGCAGCGCGGCGACGTCGTCGCCCATAGCCTCCATACCGCGAGGTACCTCAGGACGGGTGGTGGGCACTACGAAACGGTCGTCATACTTGGCGATAGCCAGCAGACGGTACATGCGCTCCAGGGCCTGAGCATCCATACCCACACTGGCGGCAATCTGCGGGTCAGGTTCCTGACCCAGGTTGCGGGCGCGCATATGTGAACGCATAGCGGCCAGGCGGCGCAGCGTACGCTCAATCAGGTTCACGTCACCGGCGGTAAACAGGCCCGCCAGGTACTCCATAGGAATACGCATGTCGGCCACGGCGCTTAGCAGCACGCGGTGATCTTCAGCGTCAAAACCGGCGTTAGCCACCTCATCAACCACCGGGCTGAGCGGGGGCACATACCAAACCATGGGCATGGTGCGGTATTCGGGGTGGATAGGCAAAGCCACCTCATAGGTGTTGATCAGATCCCAGATGGGGGAGGACTTAGCCGCCTCAATCCAGGTGTCCGGAATGCCACTGGCACGGGCGCCAGCCACCACCTGCGGGTCACGCGGGTCGAGCATGATTGAACGCTGCGCCATGTACAGATCCTGAGGGTCTTCCACCGCAGCGGCCTGAGATACACGGTCGGCGTCGTAGAAGATAACACCTAGGTAGCGCAGGCGCCCCACGCAGGTTTCCGAGCAGATCGTGGGCTGACCGGCCTCCAGGCGCGGATAGCACAGGGTGCACTTTTCAGCCTTACCGCTGGAGTGGTTGAAGTACACCTTCTTGTAGGGGCAGGCGGACACGCACATGCGCCAACCACGGCAAGCATCCTGATCTACCAGCACAATGCCGTCCTCAGTGCGCTTATACATGGCGCCCGAGGGACAGGCGGACACGCAGGTGGGGTTGAGGCAGTGCTCGCAGATACGCGGCAGGTAGAACATGAAGGTGGACTCAATGTCTTTCTTCACGCTCAGGTTCATCTGCGACAAGATCGGGTCTTGGTCCAGGGTTTCCATTGAGCCGCCCAGGTTGTCATCCCAGTTGGGACCCCACTCGGGCTGGTTAATGTAGCGCCCATCTAGCTGGCTCTTGGCACGCGCCACCGGAATAGCGGGCGAGTCTTTGGGGGCCGAGAGCAGACGGTCATACTCATAGGTCCAGGGCTCGTAGTAGTCCTCAACCGTGGGCATCTGCGGGTTGGCGAAAATATTGGCTAGGCGACGCAAACGCCCACCTGAGCGGGGCACCAGCTTGCCGTTCTTGGTGCGCTTCCAGCCGCCCTGCCACTTGTCTTGGTCTTCCCAGCCGCGCGGGTAGCCCACGCCTGGGCGGGTTTCAACATCGTTGAACCACATGTATTCGGTGCCTTCACGGTTAGTCCAGGCCTGCTTACAGGTCACTGAACAGGTGTGGCAGCCGATACATTTGTCGAGGTTCATCACCATGCAAATTTGTGCCATTACGCGCATCAGAAAGTTACCTCCTGGTTACGACGACGGCGAATCACGGTGACTTCGTCGCGCTGGTTTCCGGTGGGGCCAATGTAGTTGAAGGCATAGCTCATTTGCGCATGTCCACCCGCGAAGTGAGTGGGCTTGAGGAAGATACGCGTGAGCGAGTTGTGCGTGCCTCCACGCTTACCGCTGGTTTCTGTCAGCGGAGTGTTGATTTGGCGGTCCTGGGCGTGGTGCATGAACACCGTGCCCTCGGGGATACGGTGGGAGACCACCGCACGCGCCGCCACGATACCGTTACGGTTGACTGCCTCAATCCAGTCATTGTCCTTGACGCCGATCTTTTCCGCGTCAGCGGGGCTCATCCACACGGTTTGGCCACCGCGTCCCAGCGTGAGCATGTGCAGGTTGTCGTAGTACTGGGAGTGGATCGCCCACTTGTTGTGCGGGGTCAGGTAGCGTACGGCCACCTGCGCACTGCCGTTAGCGTCGGTGGTTACCTGGCCCAGCTCAGGCTCACCAGCCAGGGCCGCCAGGTCTAGCGGGGGCCGGAAGATCGGCAGGGACTCACCCAGGTCACGCATCCAGTCATGCTCCACGTAGTAGTGCATACGGCCAGTTAGCGTGTGCCAGGGCTTGGCGCGCTCAACGTTAACCACGAAGGCGCTGTAGCGTCGTCCGCCATGCTCCGAACCGGACCACTCCGGGGAGGTGATTACCGGCTGGGGCTGCTGGATAGTGTCAGCGTAGGTGATGTGGCGGTCCTCAGAGCCCTCGGATAGGTCCCAAGATTTAACGCCGGTACGTTCAGACAGCTTGCGCCAGCCGTCAGTGGCGACGGCGCCGTTAGTGGTGCCAGAAAGGGTAAGTACCATCTCGGCTGCCTTCACCGCAGTGTCGACCAGCGGGCGCCCGGCCTGTGGGCCGCTGGGTGCCACGCCGTTCTTGTGGGCCAGGTACTCCATGCCGTTACCGGCGGCGCTTAGCGGCACACCCTTAAGGGGCATACCAGCCTTTTCAACCAGTGGGCCGACCGTGTTGAACTTGTCGATGATCTGCGTGTAGTCACGCTCAATCGGCACCAGCTTGGGCATGGTTACGCCCGGGATCCACTGCTTAGGCAGGTTTTCAACACTGCCGTGAGGCATGGTCAGCTCATCTGGCGTGTCGTGCATCAGCGGCGCAGCCACAATATCGGTCTGTGTGCCCAGGTACTTGACTGCCATCTGGGAAACCAGCTGCGCCAGGGACTGGAACACCTGGAAGTCGGTGCGTGCCTCCCAGGGTGGGTTGATAGCTGCGTTGAAGGAGTGAATATAGGGGTGCATGTCCGTAGAGGACAGGTCTTCCTTCTCATACCAGGTAGCTGCTGGCAGTACGACGTCGGAGTGCAAGGTGGTGGAGGTGTTACGGAAGTCCGCAGTCCACATCAGATCCAGCTTGCCCGTAGCCGCCTGCTCGTCCCACTGCATGGTCTTGGGACGCAAGTTCTCCGGGGTTTCGTCAATGTTTACATCATTGCCGGTACCCAGCATGTGACGCAGGAAGAACTCGGTGCCCTTAGCGGAAGAACCCAGCAGGTTGGTGCGCCAGTTAGCCAGAATGCGCGGGAAGTTCTCAGGGCGAGAAGGGGCTTCGCAAGCAAAATGCAGCTTGCCAGCCTCAAGCTCACGCACGATGTATTCCTTAACATCCATGCCCTCTTCACGTGCCTGCTGCGCCAGGAGCAGCGGGTTACGGTCAAAGGTGGGGTAGGAGGGCATCCAGCCGCGCTTCATGGATTCCACCATGAAGTCCGCGTTGGACTTACCCACCATAGAGCCGGGGTGTACCGGGGAGGCGATGCGGTCAGCCTGAGTGCGGTCATAGCGCCACTGCTCAGTGGTTAGGTACCAAAAAGCGGTGGTGATCATTTGACGGGCCGGACGCTGCCAGTCCAGGGCGAAAGCAAACTGGCTCCAACCAGCAATCGGACGCACCTTTTCCTGACCCACATAGTGGGCCCAGCCGCCACCGTTAACACCCTGAGTGGCGCACATGGAGGTCAGCGCCAAAATGGTGCGGTAGATAGCGTCAGCGTGGAAGTAGTGGTTAATGCCCGCGCCCATAACAATCATGGAGCGGCCCTTAGATTCAATGGCGTTAGTGGCAAAGTCACGAGCTACACGAATCAGGGCGTTAGCGTTAAGACCACTCATCTCCTGCGCCCAAGCCGGGGTAGCCGGCACGGAGGAGTCCTCATAGCCGCTAGGCCACTGGCCCGGCAGGCCTTCACGCTCAACCGCATACTGGGCTAGCAGCAGGTCATAAACAGTAGTGACCAGGGTGTCACCCACACGCAAGGTGGGCACACCATAGTTGACCACGCCGCCACCGGCCGTGCCCGTGGGGGTGGTGGAGCTGGGCAGGTCAAAACGCGGCAGGCTAACCAGCTGGGGCTTCCAGTTGGCCACATCCATGGCGCTCATAACCGGGTCTACACCCTCAAGCTTGAGGTTCCACTTGCCCTTACCGCCAGGACCAAAACGGTCAGCCAAAGTGCCACCCGGGTCAGCCGGGCCGCGCTTGGCATCCCACACCAAGGTGCGGTAGTCAGGGTTTTCTAGCTTAGCTAGGTGCTCATAACCAGGCAGATCCTTAACATCTGCGGCGGTTAGGAACTGGCCGGGCACATACCCCTGCTCAGTCTTTTCCAGCTTGATCAAGAAAGGAGAGTCAGTGTGGCGACGCATGTAGTCAAGGAAGAACGGCTCACGGCGAGCCACGTGGAATTCCTTGAGGATTACGTGACCCATAGCCTGAGCCACGGCGCCGTCGGTACCGGGAGCAACCTTTAGCCACTGGTCAGCGAACTTAGTGTTGTCCGCATAGTCGGGGGAAACCGCAATTACCTTCTGGCCGTGGTAGCGGGCCTCGGCCATAAAGTGCGCGTCAGGGGTACGCGTCAGCGGAATATTAGAACCCCACATGATCAGGTACTGAGAGTTGTACCAGTCACCGGATTCGGGCACATCCGTCTGGTCACCAAACACCTGCGGGCTGGCCGGCGGCAGGTCCGCATACCAGTCATAGAAGGAAAGCATGGTGGCACCAATTAGCTCGTGGAAACGCGAGCCAGCGCCGTAGGAAATCATCGACATAGCCGGGATAACCGAGAAACCGGCAATACGGTCCGGGCCCCACTGGCGGATAGTGTGCACATGCGCAGCAGCAATCAGCTCCAGAGCCTCATCCCAGCTCACGCGCACCATGCCACCGCGACCACGGGCGCTCTTATAAGCGCTGGCAATGGCCGGATCGCTAACTACCTGCTCCCAGGCGGCGACGGCGTCGCCATTGCAACGCTGCTTAGCCTCACGGTAAGGGTCCAGCAGCGCTGAGCGAATGTAGGGGTAACGGATACGAGTGGGCGAGTAGGTGTACCAGGAGAAAGCCGCCCCACGCGGACAGCCGCGCGGCTCATACTCTGGCATGTCGGGGCCGGTGGTGGGGTAGTCGGTAGCCTGCTGCTCCCAGGTAATGATCCCGTCAGAGACCATTACTTCCCACGAACACGAACCGGTGCAGTTAACTCCGTGCGTGGAGCGCACAACTTTGTCGTGCTTCCAGCGCTCGCGGTAGAACACATCCGCGTCGCGTCCACCGGTTAGAAATAGGCGGCGTGCGTCGTCGCTAACCTGGCCTTTACGCAGGTAGCCACCCATTTTTAGCAGGCTAGGCAGGGACTCAGTGTCCGGTGCCTTGCTGGCTGAATCGGTCATGGTTAATTCCTTCAAATTTTCCTGACGCCGGCTGTAGCTGGCGTGAGTTGGTCTTAGAAACGGCCGAGGCCGCGCTTGGGATCAGCCCGGGAAGGGGGCTCCCTTACGGGCGTACTGGCGCCAGCACAGAGCCGAGGCGAGTACGCAGAACACGGCGCAGGCCAGGAAGAAGACCCAGGGGGCGACGGCGGTTAGGGCCATACCAATCAGGAAGGGGCCTAGCGAAGCGATGGCAGAGGTGAAGCCGATGGCGCCACCAGCCTGACGGGCCGGCATGATCATGGGCATCTGCTTGAAGGTACCGGCGTTACCGAAACCAGAGAACAGGAACATGGTCAGCATCAGGCCTAGGAACAGGTAGAAGTCGTTCCAGCCGGTGGGGTTGTAAAGCACCCAGGCGGTAGCGGCCAGGGTTATGGCCATGCCGATGCCGGAAATGAAGGTCCAGATGGCCCCGCCCATACGGTCACAGAAGGGACCCCAGGACATGCGGATAAGTGAACCGAGTAGCGGGCCTAGGAAGGCGAAGGTCGCGCCCAGTACAGGCAGGCCCAGCGAGGAGGCACGGCCGAACTGGTTGTTGATTAGCAGACCAAATACGGCAGAGAAACCTGAGAACAGACCGAAGGTCATCACGTAGAGGATGGTCATGTACCAGGTGTTGGGGTTGGAGAAGATGTCTAGCTGCTGCTTGATATTGGCCTTTACGGGCACGTCACGCAGGTAGATGAAAGCCAGGGCGGCGGCCACCAAGCACCAGGGCACAAAGAAAATAGCAGCGTTGTAAACCCAAATGTGCTCACCGGTGTGGGTGCGCTGGGGAGCCATCCAGGTAAGACCAAACAGTCCAAAGCCCATCAGGATTGGGCCGACTAGCTGGATGATGCTCATACCCAGGTTACCCAGGCCACCTTGCAAGCCCAGGGCGGTGCCAGATAGGCGCTTGGGGAAGAAGTAACCGGTGGAAGGCATGTAACCGGAGAAGGCGGCGCCACCAATACCGCAGGCAAAAGCCAGGGCTAGTAGCACCCAGTAGGGGGTCTGGTTGCTTTGCACAGCGAAGAACCAACCCAGCATGGGCAGGGCGCATAGCAGAGAGGTCAGACCTACCAGCTTGCGGGTACCAATTAGCGGCGGCAGGAACATGTAAACCAGGCGCAGCAGACCACAAGAAAGTCCCGGCAGGGCGGTTAGCCAGTAAAGCTGGGACTTGCTTAGGTGGAAGCCTAGAAGGGTTAGTTTCGGAGCGATAGCGCTGGGTAGGAACCAGACGCAGAAAGCTAGGATCAATGAATAAGTGGTGATGGCGAGGGTGCGCCAAGCAATGGATGAACTCCATTTATTGGGGTCTTGGGGGTCCCAACCTTTAAGGGTGGTGCCGGTAACTTCCAATTCGGACACGGATACTCCTGCGTTCGTTGCTACTAGTCCCTGTAATTGATTCGGATTTTAACGGGCTAATTAAAACTGGCGGTATAGGCACCTTAAAACCGCATAAAATCAAGGAAAACTGTGAGGCTTAAGGAGCGAGCGTGTCCGAGTTACGTCACGCCGGTGTGGCGAAAATAGGTCCTGGGTCACCTTTTGTCTGTATCTAGTCTGAGTGTGGGCTTAAGCTGTAGTGCATGGAACCGATTAAGCAAAAGGGCTTTCACAAGCTCCCCGAGCCGGTAAAAGGCGCGGTAATTACTGTTTCTGATCGTTGCTATGCGGGCACGCGTGAGGATTCTTCAGGCCCATTGGCCGCCAAACTGTTGGCTGACTATGACGTGATCGTTGATGAAGTAAAGCTGATTCCTGACGGCATTGAGGAAGTCACCCAGGCTTTACGTGAGGCGATTGCAGCTGGGGCGCGGGTAATTCTTACTACCGGGGGTACTGGGGTAACTCCGCGAGACCTGACCCCGGAAGGTACCGCGCCGCTGCTGGCAGTGCGTTTGGATGGGCTAGCTGAGCAGGTGCGCGCCTATGGGCTAGCGAAAACTCCGCTAGCTAGTTTGTCTCGCGGCCTGGTGGGGGTTACTTCCCGTGAGGCCGACGGCGTCCTTATTGTTAACGCTCCTGGCTCGCGTGGCGGGGTTAAGGACACTGTGGAAGTTATTGGCCCGCTAGTGCCGCATGTGCTTGAGCAGCTAGGCGGCGGCGACCACTAAACGGTGCCCACTAAAGCTAGTCGCTATTTGACGGCCAGCTGGGCGGCAAAATTTTCCACGTCACCTAGGGTGTCTAGGTCTGTGGCCAGCCAGGTAATTGGGCAGGTAGTTAGGTCAAGGCCGGCCAGGGCGCGTTTGACGCTGATGTCGCGTAGTCCCTGGCCGCCCGGGGCGACGGCGTCGCGTAGTTTCTCGGTGCGGTACAGCCCCACCAGTAGCTGTCTATACCCCTCGTGGTAGGCCACGGCGCCGTCGTGAATTAAAGCGCCAGCTAGGGCCGGCAGGCAGCGGGCGGCCAGGGGAGCGTCGCAGCTTAGTAGCAGCGTTAACTCCTTGGCGGGGCGCAAACAGGCTAAACCTGCCGCAATCCCGGCCACCGGCCCACCCAGGGGTGGGTCTTCCAAACTGCGCTGCACCCCGGGTGGTAGCTGCACGCTAGGCGGGGCCACCACGGTTACGCTAGTAATCTGCTGGGCGGCTAGATCATCAAGTAGGTAGTCGAGCATACGCTTGCCCTTGATGGGCACGTCCGCCTTAGAAATTCCGCCCATGCGCCTAGCAGTGCCGCCAGCCAAAATCACTGCCTGCACTCGGGGTGCCAAATCAGGGCTAGCTGAAGTAGGGCCCGCCGCTGCAACTGGGTTAGCTGTTGCAGCAGGCCAAGTAGCAGAGCTGGCTGCTAATGGCGACAAAGAAGCCGAACCTGACAATGTCTAGCTTTCTGGGGTGGCGGGCGTGGCAGCTGCCTGGCTTGCAGGCTCGACAACTGACGGCGCGCTTTCGGTGGAGGCGGCGTTCGCAGTGGCAGTGGCGTTTAGGTCTGCGCGGGTCCAGGTGCCTGAGCGGCCCCCGGATTTAGCGGTGATATAGGCGTAGTCGATGGCAGCTGAGCGGTCCACGCCCTTAACCATGTCCACCACGGCCAAAGCCGCCACAGTAACCGCCGTAAGCGCCTCCATCTCCACCCCGGTGCGATCTGCGGTGCGCACAGTAGCTTTTAGCAGTACCCCGGCGTCGGTGATTTGCGGGTCCACACTAGCCCCATGCACCCCAATCACATGGGCCAGGGGTAGTAGCTCAGGCACCTTTTTGGTGGCGGCAATACCGGCAATGCGGGCCACCGCTAACACGTCCCCCTTGGGTACGCGCCCCTCGCGCAAAGCCGCAACCACCCGCGTCGAGCAGGTAACTAAAGCCTCGGCGCTAGCGCTGCGTACAGTTGGGGTTTTGGCGGTCACGTCCACCATGCGCGCGGCGCCGGCAGAGTCTAGGTGGGTAAATTCAAGGCTCATAGTTACTTCTCGTTTCCACTTGCCGGCTTGCTGGGGGCTAGGACATGGCTATTGGGGGCGACGGCGCCGCAGTTGTCTGTCTTGGCAGGGGCAGTAGTGTATGAAGGGCCGCTGGGAGTGCTAGGGGCGACGTCGGTTGGGGCGCCGGGGCCTAGCTGCCAAGCGGGGGTAAGGCTTAGCAAACGCAAAGGCTGGCCTACCTCTACCGCTTCAATTTCTCCAGGTACCACCGCTAAAGCTTGCGCCAAATGCAGCGAACCAATCAGGTGCGAGCCAGAACCCAGCCGGTGTGAAGGCGTGGCCACTGCCTGACCCTGCTCATTCCAGTGCAAATGCACCGGCACATGCTGGCGCCTACCGGCAGGGCTGCGCCAAGACGCCCCGGCCACGCCCTGGCCCCAAGCCAGCACCTGGGTGCGCCCATCTAAAGCAGCCAGTACCGGCACCACAATCAGAGTGAAACACACCAGCACACTTACCGGATTACCCGGCAGGCACACTAGCGGCACCTGTCGCTGCCCGTCAGCAATAGTGCCGTGACCTTGGGGTTTACCCGGTTGCAGGGCCAGTTTGTCGAAACTTAAATTGACGCCGTCTACTGCCTGATCAGCTAGGGCCTTAAGCGGGTCGAAAGCTCCGGCGCTGACCCCGCCACTGGTCACCACTAGATCAGCCTGGCTGGCAGCTTCACGTAGGGCGCGCACCAGATTGGCAGGATTGTCATCCACACGCATGGTGCAAACGCATTGGGCGCCCCAGCGTTCACACAGGGCAGCTAGCATCAGGCCATTAGAGTCAGGGATCATGCCGGGCTCTAGGGGGCGTCCGGGTTGGGTCAGTTCAGAGCCGGTGCTGATAACTGCTACGCGTGGTTTGGGGCGTACCGCTAAGGTTCCGTGTCCAGTGGCGACGGCGGCCGCCAGTTGAGGTGCTTCCAGGCGGGTTCCAGCCGGCAAAACTGGCTCACCCAGGCCGGTGTCTTCACCAGCGCGGCGGATATGACGCCCCAGCGTTGGAGCCTGATAAATCTTTACCTGCCCAGGCAGGGGAGCGGCGCCAGCGGCCTGGTCGGTTAGCTCCACCTGCACCACTGCGTCGGCGCCGGGTGGGATGGCTGCCCCGGTCATGATGCGCATGGCGGTGCCTTCAGGTAGCGGGGCTGGGTTAGCACCCGCTGCCACATCCCCGCTTACTGGCAGGCAAACCGGGGTTTGCTCACTTGCCTGAGCTACTTCACTGGCCCGCACGGCGTAACCATCCATAGCTGAATTAGTCCACGGCGGCACCGGCGCTAAGGCAGTAATTGACTTGGCCAGCACCTTACCGGTGCAGGCGGCAATAGGTTGCTCGCTTATAGGCAGGGCGTCAATGCCCGCCGTGAGGGTAGCAATGTAGTCGTCAACGTCGCGCATAGTCTTTAGGGTAGCGGCTGCCAGTCGATAGTGTCCCAACGCGCGGCGGCGGCGTCGGCTATAAGTAGGCGCCCAAACAGGCCCGTGCCGGTGTGGGTTAGGAATTTAATGGCCTCATTAGCCATTACTGAGCCGCACTGGCCCACCACCGCGCCTAGCACCCCGCTAACATCTGCCGGATCTACCAGGCCAGCCTGTGGGGGAGCGGGGTAGAGGTCACGCAGTTGGCTAGGCGCATAGCCGGCGCGAGTGGGCCGCGACCAGAACCCGGCCACCTGAAACACCTGGGCCACCACTGTGCCCCAAATCAGAGGCACCCCAGCGCGGGCGGCGGCGTCGGCCAAAGCATATTTGGAACTAAACGAGTCGGTGCAGTCCAGCACCAGGTCGTAGCTGGCCAGTAGGGCGTCGTCGCGCTCATCTACAGCCAGGCGCCGGTGGTAGGGCTCTAGCTTCACTTCATTAGCCAGGCGGGTGAGGTAGTCAATGGCTGAATCGACCTTGTGGCGGCCAATATCGCTGGGGGTGTGGATCACCTGGCGATTTAGATTAGTGGGCTCTACCAGGTCGTCGTCGGCAAAACCGAGCGTGCCCACAGCGCCACTAGCTAAGTAAGTAAGCACTGGTGAACCCAGCCCCCCACAGCCAACTACCAGCACCCGCGACTTTTGCAGCAGATCAACTCCCGCATCTGTCAGCACGCTAGCGGTGCGCTGGTGACGAGTGGCACGATAACGAGAATCCAAAATTTCCACCTAAATGAAACGTTAATATTAGTGTTAAATCTGGTTGTTTTTAGAAGGGAAAGCCAATGGCTAAGGTGATTGCGGCCCAAGTGACTCAAAGTGCTGTTGACGTAAACGCACTGGCCCAAGCAGTTGGGGATGCGGGGGCCGGGGCTACCGTCACCTTTGCCGGGGTGGTGCGCAATCACGACGGCGGACGGGCAGTTGACCGGCTTGAATACAGCGCTCACCCCATCGCCACCCAGGTGGTTGAGGAAATTGCCGTCGAGATTAGTGCGCGCCCCGGGCTGCGGGCGCTAGCCATTGTGCACCGGGTAGGTAACCTGGCTATCGGTGACGTGGCGCTAGGCGTGGCCGTAAGCGCTGATCACCGCCGTGAAGCTTTTGAAGCCTGCGCTGACGCCGTGGACCTGGTTAAAGCCAAACTGCCGGTGTGGAAGCTACAGGCCTACAGTGACGGCAGTCAGGAGTGGAGCAACTGCCCCTAAGCGCCCGCGAATGGTCTGCGGCTGCCCGGTGATTGGCGTGGCTGCCCGGTGAGCGGCGCGGCTGCCCGGTGAGTGGCGTGGCTGCCCGGTGAGTGGCGCGTCCCTGGGGCGCTTAAGCTCACCCGGCGCTCAGCCCACCTGGCGGCTCAGCCTCCGGCAAAGGGCGGCAGCACATCCAAATTGATGCCATCATCTAGAACGCTGCTGCGATCGGTGACGGGGCGCGAGTTAATCAGATAGCTACTAGCCGCCAGCACTCGGGCCAGCTCATCGCTGCGCTGTGAAAGCTGGGCCAGTAGCTGCTCTAGCGTAGTGCCGGGGCTAATTTCGATAGATTCGCTGGTGGTGGCCGCAGCTTGGGCGGCCCCAGCGAAGTAACGCACAGTTATTTGCATGGTTTCCTTGTAAATATTTTTTAGCCGGATTTATCCGCCGATAGTGGACATTGAGCGGCGCGTTAGATTTAGCGGCTGCGCATTAGGGCCGGCGTCGCGCCCATGAGCTAGGGGCTTAAACCAGGTGGCTTGCTGCCAGGCGCTAGCAATTTCTTCATCGCTGGCCCCGCCGCGTAGCAAAGCCCGCAGATCTGTCTCTGCCTGCGCAAATAGGCAGGTCATTAGCTGGCCGTCAGCGGTTAGACGGGTGCGGTCACAGTCATCACAAAATGGCCTGGTAATTGAGGCAATAATGCCCACTGTGCCGCCGGGGCGTGTGGCGGTGGGGGCCACCTGCCATAGCTGGGCTGGGCGTCGGTCAGGGCGACCCAACTCGGTTAGTTCGAAGCCGTTAGCTGCAAAAATATCCAAAATCCTTTGGGCGCTAACGATTGCCTGGCGGCTCCAAGCCTGCGCGCCTAGCGGCATGTGCTCAATAAAACGCAGCTGCCAGCCTTCACGCAGGCTCTTATCCAGCAGGCTGGGTGCCACCTGCTCGATTGTGTCCGCCATGGCTACGGCATTGACCTTAATTGGGTTTAATCCCGCCATTGCAGCCGCTTGGATACCACGTAGGGCGTCAGCAAAACGGTCGCGGCGAGTAGTAGTGGCATAAACGCTGGCATCGACAGAATCCAGCGACACATTAACCCGGTCTAGGCCGGCGCTGCGCAGCTGGGCTGCGCGCCGATCCAGGCCCAAGCCATTAGTGGTAAGGGCCAGGTCGGGCTTAACGCCAGCGTGAGTGCGCAGTCGGGCTAGGGCTGCCACCAGCTGCTCTAAATCACGCCGCAGTAGCGGCTCGCCGCCGGTAATGCGGATGCGTTCAATGCCTAAGCGTTCCACCCCAATGCGCGCTAAGCGCACCAGTTCCTCAAGGCTTAGTAGCTGCTCATTTTTTAGCCACTCAAGGCCCTGCGCAGGCATGCAATAGGTGCAGCGCAGATTGCATTTATCGGTAATAGATAAACGCAAATCTCTGGCCTGGCGGCCATAGCGGTCAACCAGCTGCCCACCCGCCTCGGCGCCAGGGGCGCGTAGGGCGGGTGGGGCAGTGGCTAAGCTGGGAGCGCTCACAGTGGTTTATGACCTTTAGTCGGTGCGGTGAATTAGCGCGGCGAATGAGTTAGGCAGTGCGCAGTCTTTAGGCAGTACGGCGGATGGCTACGATAGCGCCGTCGTCGCCCTCATAAACCAGCTCATAGCTGAAGTCGCCAGGAATCTGGGAGTCAATCTGCATCAGTAGCGGGCGCGGTACATGCGGGGCAAACAGCTCCATGCCCTCACCCGGAGCCAGGGAGGCCACTGCACCCAAAATGGCGGCGTGGCGTAGCTTGGGCGGGAAGGGGCGGGCGTCTAGACGCGGCAGTTCAACCGGCGAGGCGCTGCAGCCACAGCCGCAACCGCCGTGGTCCTGGCTAGAAACGTCGGTAACAGGGATCTGGTTCTGGCTCATTGGAGTCCTTAAAAGTTTTGAGTTGTTGTGATCGGGGCGGGCAATGGGACGAAAGTATCTGTAACTAGCATAGATTGCCAGCCCACTAGAAATATTATTACGGTTTTAACTATGAAAAATAAGTCGGCTACCCCCAAGGCCGCCAACAGCGAAAAACGCGCTGCCCTGGCGCCGCGTTACCTGGCTTTATTGTTAGGTGGCGTTTGCGTAATGGCTGGGCTCGACGCCGCCCTGCTGCGGCTAAACCTGCCCGCTCCCGTCACCGGGGCGCACCTGGCCGCGCTGCATGGGCCGCTGATGCTGGCAGGCTTCTTGGGCACAGTTATCAGCCTGGAGCGGGCCGTGGCCGCGCGTAGGCGCTGGGCTTGGGTGGCCCCCTATGCACATGCCGCCGGTATGTTAGCGCTAGTGGCCGGGGCCCCCAGCGCGGTAGGTAAAGGACTGCTGCTGGTGGGGGCGCTCGGCCTAGATGCCATCTACCTATATATTTTGCGCACCCGCGCCGGGGCCGTAGCCACCCAAATTGAAGCCCTAGGGGCGCTCAGCCTCACGTTGGGCACCTGGCTGTGGCTAATGGATAAACCCCTTGAAACCGTGGCCACGCTCTGGCTGGAATTTCTGATTTTCACCATTATCGGTGAGCGCCTAGAACTAGCCCGCGTAGCTTTTATCGGCAAAGTTGAGGGCCGGGTTTTGGGTCTGTGTCTAGCGGTGCTCTCATTTAGCGCCCTGTCCCTGGTGTGGGTGCCAGCCCAAATCTTGGCGGCCGCAGCCCTGCTAGCCCTAGCAGCCATAATGGGCTACCACGATGTAGCTCGGCGCACTGTGCGCGGGAGTGGTCAAGTGCGTTTTGCCGGGGCCGCCATGCTCAGCGGCTACTTTTGGTTGGCTATTAGCGCCACGGTCTGGTGCCTTTATGGCTTTAGCGGGGCTGCCTACGACGTCGTTATCCACACGGTCACAATCGGTTACGCCATCTCAATGGTGATGGCCCACGCCTCCATTATTTTGCCTGGGGTGCTACACCGCCGCCTGCCCTACCACCCGCTTATGTATTTGCCGCTTGGCGCCCTGCATGGCGGCCTGATTGTAAGGGTATTAACCGCTAACCTTGGTGGCCTATCCTGGCAGGTAGGTGGAGCTGTTTCCATCGCCGCAATAGTGCTGTTCCTACTTATCGCAGTTACCCGCGCGGTAACTGCCAAATAGTCCGATTATGCCCAGCTAAGCAACCAAGCTTCTCGCTTCCAAGCCCGCCTCGCTACCAAGAAAACTGCCATGGAAATCACCCAGCCCCCAGCCAAAAGCCCCCAACCCCGACCGCATCGGCGCACCACCCAGATAAAACGCAACGCTGTGGTGGTGGCTTGGATTTTTACTGCCCTGGTGCTGCTAGCTGGCAAATACGCCCAGCTGTGGCCCAATCTAGATGCTTGGGCGCCGCTACATGCGGCCCTGCTGGGGGCCTTGGGTAGCGCTATCACTATTTGGAGCGCCCATTTTGCCGACACCCTCCTACACCGGCCCGCCTGGGGTGGAGCGCTGATGCTAAATGGGCGCCTAGGCCTGCACAGCGTGGGCGCCGCTCTGGTAATCACCGGGGTGTGCATTAATAGCCAGATCGTAATTGGCGTGGGGGCTAGCTGCGTGGCGGTGAGTGCGACGCTGGGCGTGGTGGCCATGGTGGTGCAAAAACGCCGCGCGGTGGCGGCCCGCATGGCGGCGCTGGTGGACTACTACATTTGCTCCCTCAGCTACCTAATGGTGGGGGCACTGGCCGGCTGGTCTATTAAATACTTTGACTTTAAAGGGCAAGCGGCCTGGTCTAACCGCATGTATTTAGCCCATGTGCCGATCATGGTACTGGGGGTTTTGGGTATCACTGTGCTGGGCACACTGGTGGTGCTGTGGCCTACCATGCTGCGCACCAAGATGGAGCCGACAGCCCCGCGTCAAGCGCAACGAGCTCTGCCCGGCCTGGCTTTAGCGGTGGCGGTGATTGCTTTTTCTGGGTTGTGGCGGCCCCTGGCTGGGATTGGGGCTCTGCTTTATCTGTTAAGCGCCGTCGCCGTGGTGGCGCCGCTGTGGCGTACCGGGGCGCGCAAAGGGGTAACTAACTATGCGGGCCTGTCTACCGCCGCCGCCTTGGCTTGGCTGGCCTGGTGCGTAATTCGTTTAGGAGTGGGGGTTTCTTACGCCGCTAACGACGACGCCGCCCGCGCGGTGGCCCACGGCCTGCGTTTAGCGGTGGTTAGCGGTTTTGCCCTGCAAATCTTGCTGGCGGCGCTTAGTTTCTTAACCCCGGTGATGCTTGGGGGAGGTCCGGCCATGTCGCGCCTAACCCACGCCATTATGGACCGTTACACCTGGTGGCGGATCACCACCATTAACCTGTGCCTGGCGCTAGCTTGCCTGCCGTTGCCACCTGCGGTGCGGGGCGTAACCGGTTTGAGCGCGGCTCTGGCCGGGGCTTATTTCTTTGTGGCCGCAGGCCAAGCTATTCAGGCCCGGCGCAAGGGCGACACTAGCGCCGCCCCGCCCTCCACCGTCACCTTAAACAAGGTGGCGAGCAAACCGGCATCTAGCAAGGCAGCGGCGTCGGTCGCGCAGAGTGCATCTAGGTCCGCCGCGCCAACTGCGAGCGCGCAGAGCGCGGGGGCCACTGGCGCAACCCAAACCCCGGACCGACGCGGGGCCCTAGCCGGGCTGGTAACTGCCGCCGTCGCCGTCGTGGCTGGTGCAAGTGCCAGCTTAACCCAAACCCCGGGCGGGCTTATGGGGCTAGGTTCTGGGCAGGGCAGTGCCAGCGCTGGCGGCAGTGGCCAGGTGGTCAACGCCAACATCACCATTAGTGGCATGAGCTTTGTGCCCTCCAGTGTGGATGTGCCAGTGGGGGCGACGCTGCGGCTAACCCTGAAAAACACCGGCTCTGAAGTGCATGATTTAGTGCTGGCAACTGGGCAAACCACCGGGCGTTTAGCGGTGGGGGAGAGTAAAACCATTACGGTTAACAATGTGCGCGAGCCAATTGCTGGCTGGTGCTCGGTGGCCGGACACCGCGCCATGGGGATGGTGTTTGACGTGAAAGTGGCTGGGGTTTCCAGCAACACTAGCCACAGTGGGCACCAGCATTCGGCCAGCAGCCAAAGCGCCCAGGTGGATCTAAACTGGCAGCCGCCCAGCTACTTTAAAGCCCATGACGCGCGCGCCCCACGCCCCCAGGCGCCGGGCACAGTGCACCGTCACACTCTGCGCGTTAGCGAAATAACCGCCCAGGTGGGGGCGGGGGTAACCCAAAAACGCATGACCTATAACGGCGGCGTGCCAGGCCCGGTGCTGCGCGGCCAGGTAGGTGACCACTTTGAAATCACCCTGGTCAATGACGGCACCATGAGTCACTCCATTGACTTCCATGCCGGGGTGCTGGCGCCCGATAAACCCATGCGTTCAATCTCGCCGGGCCAAAGCCTGCAATACAACTTCACTGCCACCCGCAGCGGCATTTGGCTCTACCACTGCTCAACTGCGCCCATGAGTGTGCACTTGGCAGCAGGTATGCATGGCGCGGTGATTATTGACCCGCCTGGGCTTAGCCAGGTGGATCACGAGTTTGTGCTGATCCAGTCGGAAATTTACCTAGGACCTGAAGGTGGGTCCACCGATGAAGCTAAGGTGGCTGCCAAAACCCCAGATCTAATGGCGTTTAACGGCATGGCTTTCCAATACAAGTACCGTCCCTTGCAGGTGGCGGTAGGCCAGCGGGTGCGTTTTTGGCTGATGGACGCGGGTCCTTCGCTGCCGTGTACTTTCCACGTGGTGGGGGGCCAGTTTGACCAGGTGTTTTATGAGGGCGCCTGGACGCTGGGCGGGCCCGACCAGATTGGTGCGCGCTGGTCAGGTGGCTCGCAGGCGCTAAACCTGGGGCCTTGCCAGGGTGGCTTTGTGGAATTTGTGCCGCCGCAGGCGGGTCACTACACCTTTGTCACCCACGCTTTTGCCGACATGGAAAAAGGCGCTGTGGGTGTGCTGCAGGTGCAGTAGCTGGTCAGCGCAGAAGGTGGCTGCTCAGTGCCTGCTGGCTGCGTGCGGGGTTGGTTGGGAGCAGTCACAAACGCCTACCGAGCAGGTAGTTTTGTTGCGTTTTAGCTCTACCAGACAGGTGCTAGCCAGCTGCGGGTGTAGCTTGAGCTCAGCGCTAGAAACCACCCTCATGCCGCTGGAACGCGTCAGCAGCTCAGCAATATAAGCCTCGTGAATTATGCACACCAGGGGGTGGGGCCAGCCACCTTTAGCGAATGGGCATGAGTGCAGCACCAGCTTGTTTTTGGCTAGTTCCGGCGCAAAACCCATAACCGTAAAGATGGGCCTAAGCTGGGCAATAGCGTTTTCTAGGCGCTGGGTCATGTTGGCCTCATCGGCTGGGCTTGCCGCTTCTGCGCTGCTAACGGCGCTGGGGGCGACGGCGCCACTGGTGCCCTGGAAGCCGGTTTGGGCAGGTTGCGGGCAGGTCAGGCCCGCCCAGTTTTTACCTACCGCAATAGCCTGAGCCACGCCGTCGCTACCTTCAGCTAAAGAAATCGCGGTAGCAGTAATAACATCCAGGTAGGTGCTTAAAATCTGGTTGGGATCCAGGGTGGTGACGCTGTAAAGCAAGGTCGGACGTCCGCGCTTACCAGTGCGCATCGGCAGCGTGGTAACCAAGCCAGCGTTTAACAGTGCATCAAGATGCTCGCGGGCAGTGTTGGGATGCAGCTTTAAGGTTTTAGCCACCTCAGCACTGGAAATAGGCTGGCCAGCGCCCTCAACTACTTCTAAAACTCGCCTTTGCGCCGGCAACAGGCTGATTTGCGAGCGAATATCATGCAGTGATGAACGCACGCTAGTTGGGTATGGAAGTGGTGAATGGGTCATGCGATGCCTCGCCAGATTGCTAGGTGGGTGGACCTTAGTCCCAGTCTACGTTACAAGTGTTTTTAAGCCTTAGTTGGATCTTGAGCATCCAGGGAGGCTGTCAGCAGGCGCCTAAAGGAATCTACCCGGCCACAGCGAGTTTCGCGAGTAGAAGCCTCGTCTGCTTTATCCGCCCACTGGTCAAGTGCACAGTCAATCACGCCAGGCTCGTGGCTGCAGCCACGTGGGCACTCTTGAGCTACCTGAGTCAAATCAGCAAAGCCGCGCAAAACGTCGTCGGCGGCCACATGCGCCACCCCAAAGGACCGCACCCCGGGGGTGTCAATTACCCAGCCGCCATCGGGATTAACCACAGCCTGCAAGTTAGTGGAGGTGTGGCGGCCGCGCCCAGTAACCTCATTGACATGCCCAGTTACTCGGTTAGCAGCCGGAACTAGGGCGTTAATCAGGGTGGATTTACCCACCCCAGAGTGGCCTACCAGCACCGAAACCTTACCGGCCAGGGCCTGACGCACCACCTCAATGCCGCTAATGTCACTTTCAGTGATAGTGGTTGCTAAACAACGCACCCCCAGGGGCTGATACAGGCTCAGCAGCTCGGTGGGGTCAGCTAGGTCAGATTTAGTCAGCACCAGCAGTGGCTCCATGCCGGCGTCGTAGGCGGCCACCAAATAGCGGTCAATCATGCGTGGACGCGGCGGTGGATCAGCTAAAGCCGTGACCACCACCAGCAAATCGGCGTTAGCCACCACCGGTTTTTGTGAGCCGGCGCTGTCTCCATCCTCAGCGCTACGTAGCAGCAGGGTGCGCCGGGGCTCAATACGCACCATACGGGCCAGAGTATCTTTACGCCCCGACACGTCACCAACCACCGCCACTTGGTCGCCCACAACCACTTTGCCTCGGCCCAGTTCTCGGGCCTTCATGGCGGTAATATCGCCGCTACCATCCTCAGTTAGGGATGGGTCATCTAGGTGAATACGGTAATGGCCGCGATCAATACGGGTAACCATGCCGGTGACGGCATCAGCATGAGCCGGGCGCACTTTAGTACGTGGACGCGAACCCTTACCGGGACGCACCCGCACACGCGGATCATCTGTACCAATATCGCGTCTAGCCAATAGCCTCTCCTGCACTCTTAAGCATGGCGTCCCAAAGCTGGGTGAATGTGGGCATGGTTTTGGCGGTGGCACTCACATCATCCAGGCTAATTCCCGGCAGATTTAAACCCATAATAGCCGCGAAAGTTGCCATGCGGTGATCGGCGTAGGCCTCCAGGTGAGCTGGGTGCAAAGTGCAGGGGTGGAAAACTAAATAATCCTGGCCCTCATCCACGTTCCCCCCAAGTTTGCGGGCCTGGGCGGCGATGGCCGCTAAACGGTCAGTTTCGTGACCGCGCAGGTGCCCAATACCCCAAATCTTGCTGGGCTGGCCCTGACTGGCAGCCACTAAAGCTAGCGCCGCCATGGTGGGTACCAGCTCGCCTTCCCCGCTGGCATCACGTTCAATGCCGCGCAGGGCGCCGCTGGAGCTAACTTGTAGCGTGCCCTGATCCAGCTGCACCTGGGCGCCGAAAAGCTTAAGGATTTCCACCCAGTTAGCCCCCACCTGGGTGGTGTGGGTGGGCCAATGCAAAATCCGCACCTGCCCGCCTGTAGCGGACACCAGCGGCGCGGCAATAAAAGGCCCCGCATTGGAAAGATCAGGTTCAATCACGCTGCGGCCCCCGCGCGGGCGCCCACTAACGCACCAGCTCAGCTGCTCGGCGTGGTAATCCTCGGGAGCCTGCACTTGCACGCCGCATTGGCGCAAGCTGGCCACACTCATCTGCAAATGCAGAACAGATACCAAAGGCTGCTTAGCGCTGACAGTTAAGCTTTGTGCCCTGCCAAGCTGCAAAGCCGCCCCTAGATACAGTAGGGCAGAGACAAACTGGCTCGATTTAGAGCCATCGACCTGCACCTGTAGATGCTCTTGAGGGTTTAAACCAGCGCCATGAATAGTGAAAGGCAAACGCCCGCGCTGCCCATGCCACTCAAATCTGGCCCCCAACGCCTCTAGGGCATCGGTTAGCGGCTCCATAGGCCGAGCCAAAGCCGCCTGATCACCGGTGAAAGTCAAACTAACGCCCAGGGCCAGGGCCAGGGGCGGTACAAAACGCATCACGGTGCCCGCCAGCCCACAGTCAATAACCGGGGTGGAGTTGTCAGGCGGCAGGCCTGCCGGTTTTTGTACCTGGCTTGCTTCTGGAGCGGCTGAGTCTGTCTTGGGCGAGGCTGGGCCTGCCGGTTTTTGATCAGCAACCAGCGGAGTTACCTGCAGCAGGCCACCATGCCAGGTAAAGCGAGCCCCCAAAGTCTCCAGCGCCGCACGCATCAAGGCCGTGTCGCGGCTTTCAAGTAGACCCTCAATTTGGCTAGGGGCATCAGCCAGCGCCGCCGCCAGCAGGGCGCGCGCACTTAAAGACTTAGAGCCCGGCAGTGAAACAGTGGCGTCAATCGGTTCACTTGGGGTAGGACAGCGCCAAGCTTGCATTAGTCCTGCTCTTTACGACGACGCCGGCAGCAGCGGCCTAGGCCGTGGCCGTGCCCCTGGGGGCTGTGACCATGCGGGTGCTTGCCGTGCTTGTGGCAGTGAGCGTGACCGGGGTGAGAGCCATGTGCCTTGCCGTTACAGCCCTGGCCAGCGGCGCCGTCGTCGACAACAGCAACCCGCTTAAGCTTGCGACGCTGGCAAGCGGCCACCCCCAAAGCCAACAAGCCCGCGCTAAGCGCAGCCCCACGCAGCGCCGGAGTCAGCGACACCACCAGCTGCCGGCCATTGAAATAAGTGGAATTAATCAACGTAACCGGCACATTCAAAGCCGCCAACGTATAGGCACTAGCCGCAGGGGCAATCGACAAACTCAAAGCCGCCCCCGCCACCACGCTAAGCGCCCCAGTAGCCGTGGCTGCCTTTTCAACCAGTGCCACCGGCGGCGTGGTTAAACCATAAGAACCTGCATATTCCAGCAAACCTTGAGCACGCTGGGCATGTTCATCACTATTAACCACAGCATCCAAACCATCAATGATGAAAGGCACAGCCGCTAAAGGACGCAAGAAAGGCAAAAGCACGCTCATAAACCCCATTGTCTCAAATAGGCCAGCATTGCTGATAGAGAAACCCTAAACAGACGGGAATCACCGCCGCCTCCAGCGCGTTTAAGCCGGCATGAAATCACGATCCACCCGGCGCGTCACGCCCGTAACCGCTAGGCTGGTAAGTGATGAGTGAACAAACAACCGAAACGGACGCGCAGCGCTCAGCACGCTTCCAGGCGGACGCTCTGCCCTACCTCGACCAGCTTTACGGGGCTGCCCTACGCATGACCCGCAACAGCTCTGACGCCGAGGACCTGGTTCAAGACACCTATATGAAAGCCTTCGCAGCTTTCAACCAGTACCAGGACGGCACCAACCTGAAAGCCTGGCTGTACCGGATTTTGACCAATACCTTCATCAACTCCTACCGCAAAAAGCAACGCCAGCCCATGCAGGCAGATTCAGACTCTGTTGAGGACTGGCAGCTGCATCGGGCCGCCAGCCACGACTCGGTAGGACTACCCAGCGCGGAAGACTTCGCCCTGGACTCCCTGCCCGACAGCGAAATCAAGTCTGCCCTGCAAGAGCTCAGCGAAGACCGCCGCCTGGCCGTGTACCTAGCGGATGTTGAAGGTTTCTCCTACAAAGAGATCGCCGAAATCATGGATACCCCGCTAGGCACGGTTATGTCGCGTTTGCACCGAGGACGCGCCCAGCTGCGTGAGTTACTAGCCGACTATGCACGTGACTACGGTTACGAGCAGAACGCTGAAACTAGCGCAGCCGTTGCGAAGGAGAAAACTCATGCCTGAAACCACCGCGAAAGGCTGTTCCTGCGCCGAAACCCTGGCGCACCTACACGCCTTTGTTGATCGCGAATGCGACGAACAGCTCACCGCCCGCCTACAGGCGCATGTGGCCAGCTGCCCGCACTGCAAAGCCCAGGCCGACGCCGTACGTCACTTACAGGGTCTGTTGCGCTCGCGGTGTGCTGAGCAAGCCCCGCAATCCCTGGTAGAGCGGGTACGTACCCAGCTGGCGGTGGTTAGCTCTACTTGCGCATGTACTCCTAGCCTGTGTGAATGCGGCCATGGAGGGGCAGAAAGGCGCACCACTACGGTGACTACTTCTACCAGGGTGGTTAGCGATTCGGCTGTAGCCAGCGTATCTCGCTCGGTGACCTACCGCAGTTAGCGGCGCTTGTCACTTGGTGGCATGGCGTCGAATGTGTAAAAATAGCCTAGTTATATGCCCCCTCGTGGGGTGTTAGTCCCTATTACGAGGAGGCCAGTATGTCCAAGCGCGGTCGTAAGCGTAAGGCCCGTGCCAAGGGCGGCGCTAACCACGGTAAGCGTCCCAACGCCTGAGTAAAACTTAGCGCTGAGCACCCAAGGTGCTCAGCGCTTTTTGTTTATGCAGCCAGTGGCTGGCTCAGGGCTTGCAGTCCCTGGGGTTAGCGGGGCCGAGCCTTAGCTTTTACAGCCCTAGCCACTGGTTCCAACCCCGGTGCAGTACCAACCAAGCCAGCAGGCCGTAACCCGCCTGACCGGGGTAGGCGCCGTCGTTAAGCGCAATGTCAGTAAGCCACTGCTCGTGCTTAACCAGCGGGGTATAGGTATCCACGTAGGTAACGTTGCGGCGGCGGCACACTTCACGGGCTGCATTGTTTAGAGCGGCCAGCGCCTTCGGGTTGGCTACGGTCAGCGGCGGCGGTCCCACCATTAAGCATTCAAGCTTTTCGTACATTACGGCGGCGTCGATGATATTGGCTAAAGCCAGGCTAGAGCGGGCCGTGCTGACATTGTGGGTAACATCTGCCACCCCAACCCCAATTACCAGTAGGTTGCGGGCGCCAGGAACAACCCGGCGGGCAGCCTCATCACGCCAACGGTTAGACAGCTGGGCGCTAACTTCACCAGGAACGGCCAGCGTAGACCAGGAGGGGGCATCAATAACCTCTAGCGAGTTGGTGCGCGCCATAACGCGCCCCACCCAGCCCAGGGCCCGTGCATCTCCGCGACCTGTAATCAGCTCATCGCCGATGAAGATCAGGTTGATCTCACTCACGGCCAGCATCCTTCCTGCTTGACTAGGGAAAAATCGTAGCATTGGCCCGGCCTGCAGATGCTGACCGGGCCAATACGCGCGTGTCTTTAGCGAGCAAAGCCCTACTTAGCGGGCAAAAGCCTCATTCAAGATCAGCTTTTGCTGAGCTACGTGAGCTGCTGAAGTACCCACAGCCGGGGCGGCAGCCTCAGGGCGAGCCACCACTCGCGGCAAGCGTCCAGCCGTGATCGAGTCAGGCAGGTGCAGGGCCAACCAAGGCCAAGCGCCCTGGTTACGCGGCTCATCCTGGACCCAAACCAGCTCGGCTCCCGCAAACGGTGCCAGGGCCTCCAACAGGGCCGGCTCGTCGAGAGGATAGAGCTGCTCTAGCCGCACAATGGCAGTGTGCTTATCTTCTGCGTGCTGGCGGTGGGCCAGCAGATCCCAGTAGATACGGCCTGAGCATAGCAGCACTCGATCCACCTTGTTCGCGGCGGCAGCAGCTAAAACTTCCGGATCAGTTTCACCAATGACAGTTTGCATGCCGCCGCTGATGAAGTCTTCTACCGGCGAGACGGCGGCCTTCAAACGCAGCATCTGCTTAGGGCTGATCAGGATCAAAGGCCGGCGTGGTTCACGCCGGGCCTGGTCGCGCAGGGTGTGGAAGTGGTTAGCCGGGGTGGAAGGCTGCACCACGCGCATGTTGTCCTGAGCGCATAGCTGCAGGTAGCGCTCAATGCGGGCACTAGAGTGGTCCGGGCCCTGGCCTTCCAAACCGTGCGGCAGCAGCAGAACCAGGCCAGAGTGTTGGCCCCACTTTTGCTCAGCGGAAGAGACGTACTCATCAATTACGGTCTGGGCGCCGTTAGCGAAGTCGCCGAACTGGCCTTCCCAAATGTTTAGGCCCTCGCTGCGCTCTACCGAATAGCCGTATTCGAAAGCCATAGCGCCGTATTCGCTTAGCAGCGAGTCAACAATTGACAGCTTGGCTTGGTTGGGGGTCAGGTAGTCCAGCGGGGTCCATTCTGAACCGTTACGCTGGTCGTGCATGACGGCGTGACGCTGGGCAAAGGTAGCACGGCGTACATCTTCACCGGTCATGTGTACCGGTACGCCTTCCATCAGCAGCGACCCAAAGGCCAGCAGCTCGCCAAAGCCCCAGTCAATGCCGCCTTGGCGGCTCATGCTTTGACGCTTGCGTAGCAGGTTCATCAGCTTGCTGTGTACCTCGAAGCCCTCGGGGACAGACACCTGGGCGTCACCAATACGTTCAATTACCTCACGGGCTACCGCAGTGGGCTGTGAATGTGAAGTTTCGCCAGCCTTAGGGCCACTGTAGGCAGGGGTGTCAGTATTGAGGTGACCGGCGCGGGCCTCGTTAAGGATGTGCTCCAGGTTGTCGCGGTAGGCGTCCAGTAGCTGCTCGCACTGTTCTTCAGTGAGATCTCCACGCCCCACCAGGTTGGTGGTGTAAACCGAGAAGGTAGAGGGCTTGCGGTCGATCAGGTTGTACATAACCGGCTGGGTCATTGAGGGGTCGTCACCCTCGTTGTGACCACGACGACGGTAGCACACCAGATCGATAATGACGTCCTTGTGGAATTCTTGGCGGTATTCCCAAGCCCAGCGGGCTACGCGCGCCACAGATTCGGGGGCGTCACCGTTTACGTGGAAGATCGGCACCTGTAGACCCTTAGCCAGGTCCGAGGGGTAGGTGGTGGAGCGTCCCAGCGCATTACCGGTGGTGAAACCGATCTGGTTGTTGACGATCACATGAATAGTGCCGCCGGTGTGGTAACCGGGTAGCTGGCTCATGTTGAGCACTTCGTAAACCACGCCCTGGCCTGCAAATGCGGCGTCACCATGCACCAAAATCGGCAAAACATTGTAGCTGCCGTCAGCGCCGGAGCCGCTGCGGTCTAGTTTGGCGCGCACAATACCTTCCAGCACCCCATCTACTGTCTCTAGGTGGGAGGGGTTGGCGGCCAGGGAAACCTTGGTGGTCACATTATCGGTGCCGGTGAAGGTGCCGGTGGTGCCCAGGTGGTATTTGACGTCACCAGAACCCTGGCCATTGGTCAGGTAGTTACCGTCAAACTCATCAAAGACCTGGCCGTAAGACTTGCCGGCAATATTGGTAAGCACGTTTAGGCGGCCACGGTGGGCCATACCAATAGCGGCTTCTTCAATGCCATCATGTGCGGCGTCGTCGATCAGGCGGTCCAGCAGCACAATCAGTGACTCGCCACCTTCTAGCGAGAAGCGCTTTTGGCCCACGTACTTGGTTTGCAAGAACACTTCGAATGCTTCTGCCTGCATCAGCTTGGTTAGGATGCGACGGCGCTCAGCAGTATCAATGCTGGGAGTAACACCTTCCATGCGTTCTTGCCACCAGCGACGCTGGGCTGGGTCTTGGATATGCATGTATTCCACGCCCACATAACGCGAGTAGGCGTCACGCAGCATCTGCAAAATTTCGCGCAAGGTGGCACGGTCCTTGCCACCTAGACCACCGGTGGGGAAGACCCTGTCCAGGTCCCACAGGCTTAGCCCGTAGGAGGAGAAGTTCAGGTCAGGGTGACGGCGCAGGCGGTAGGCCAGCGGGTCAGTGTCGGCGGCTAGGTGTCCGCGCTGACGGAAAGCGTGAATCAGCTCGGCTACGCGGGCAGGCTTGCCGGCGTCGGCTAGCGGGTCGTAGGTGACGTCCTGATCCCAGTGCACCGGCTCGTGGGGGATACGTAGTGCCTTGAAGGAGCGGTTCCAGAAGCCATCTAGGCCCATGAGCTTGCGTTCCATTAGGCGTAGCAGCTCGCCGGACTGAGCGCCCTGGATGACGCGGTGATCGTAGGTGTTAGACAGTGTCAAGACCTTGCCTACAGCCTGGCGGGCCAGGGTTTCGGGGCTGGCACCAGCAAACGCGGCCGGGTAGGTCATGGCGCCTACACCCATGATTAGGCCCTGACCGGGCATTAGACGCGGCACAGAGTTAAGGGTGCCGATCATGCCGGGGTTGGTCAGGGTGGCGGTGGTGTCCTTGAAGTCATCTACAGTTAGCTGCCCCTTGCGGGCTTTAACTACCAGTGCGTCGTAGGCGTCAATGAAACTAGCCAGGTCTAGTGTGTCGGCGTTCTTAACGCTGGGGACCAGCAGGCGACGCTCACCGTTAGCGCTGGGCACGTCAATTGCCAGACCCAGGTTTACGTGGGCGGGGTTGTGTAGCGCCGGCTTGCCCTTTTCGTCCAGGGTGTAAGCCACATTCATTTCCGGCATCTCTGCCAGCGACTCCACTAGGGCCCAAGCGATCAGGTGAGTGAAGGAAACCTTACCGCCGCGTGTGGAAGCTAGGTGAGTGTTGATTAGCAGACGGTTTTCAATCAGCACCTTAGCCGGGATAGCACGGGCAGAAGTAGCGGTAGGAATCTGGAGGGAAGCCTCCATGTTCTTAGCGGTGCGGGCACTGGCTCCCTTTAGGGTGTCAACGCTTTCCACCACGCCGTTACTGGTTTCGCCAGCCTCGCTGTGTGCCTGGTTGTAGGCATAAGGTGAGGTGGGGGACTTGAATTGGGCTGTGGGTGCGGGTGGTAGGTCAGAGCGGGAAACATCCTCACTGGCCAAAACGGGGCGTCGGCTAGCGGCAGCGGCGGTAGCCCCAGGGATTTGCACGCCAACGCTAGCGCTAAGCGGTTTTGAGGGCGTGGCCGGCGACTGGCCTGCTAGATACTGCGGGTTTTCGCTGAAAAACTCGCGCCATGATTGGGTTACTGAGGCCGGGTCGGCTAGGTAAGCCTCCCGCATATCCTCGACAATCCATTCGTTGGTGCCAAAGCCCTGAGCGAAGTCGTTCTCAGACACGGTTAGCTGCTCCTTATATGGCATTGCGTGCTAAAACTGTGGTTTAAGTCTAATACTGCAAAGCTGACTTGCAGAGTACTTTGTAGCCTTTAGTCCTAGATATTTTTTAAATGTTCTCGCATGTTGAGCATCGCTTGGGGTTGCTAGGGCTGAAATTGGCTGCGCTGCGACGACGACGGCGCCCGGCACCAAGGCTGTGAGCTGGCTGCGTGCTAAAGCTGCGGGCTTGGTATAGCGTTAGTGCTACCAACTAGATTTTGATAGGGAGCTAAACGCTGCATGGTCATTAAATGGCTAATGATAGTTCTGGGGGTGCTACTTACCGCTGGAACTGCGGTGTTTGTGGCCGGAGAATTTGCCCTAGTGGCCCTAGACCCATCGGTTGTTGACGCCCGCGCTCAGGCCGGAGATAAACGTGCCGGGCGAGTATCCAAGGCGCTGCGTCACCTATCCACCCTGCTTTCGGGCGCGCAGGTGGGTATTACGCTAACCACCATTTTGCTTGGTTACACCATGCAGGCCGCCCTTAACGAGCTGCTTTCGCAATGGCTGAGCCCCTGGCTGGGGCAAACCCTGGCGGCCACCATCGCCGTGGTTAGCGCCCTAATTATTGTTAACGCCTTCTCTATGGTGTTTGGCGAGCTGATCCCCAAAAACGCTACCCTGGCTGATCCGCTGGCTGCTGCCGGTTTTGTCACCCCTTTCATCACCGGTTTCACCTGGCTGTTTAGGCCGCTAGTAAATCTGCTAAACGGTATGGCTAATGCTTTACTATCGCGCTTTGGTATTGAGGCTGCTGAGGAGGCCAGTGGCGCCCGCAGTGCCGGCGAGCTTACCGCTCTGCTGCGTCGCAGCGCTGAGGAGGGCACACTAGAAGTCTCCACCGCCCGCCTACTTACCCGTTCACTTGGCGTAGATGAGCTCAGCGCTGTAGATGTAATGACTGACCGTGGGCGCATTCACTGGCTGGAAGAGTCCGCCACCGCCGCTGACCTGGTGGCTTTAGCCAGCCAAACCGGGCACTCACGTTTCCCTGTCTTTGGTGACTCTCCCGACGACGTACTAGGGCTAGTCAACCTACGCCGCGCTATCGCTGTGCCCTATGAGCGCCGCGCCCAAGTGCCAGTGACTTCCTCTTCAATCATGACTCCCGCCCCGCGCGTACCAGAAACCATGCCGCTAGCTTCCCTGCTGGTGGAGCTACGTGGATACGGCGAGCAGGAATCTTTCGGGTTGCAAATGGCCATTGTGGTGGACGAGTACGGGGGCACTGCCGGAGTGGTGACCTTGGAGGACGCCGTCGAAGAAATCGTGGGGGAAGTATCTGACGAACACGACCGTCGTCGTGCCGGCATCCACCTAGACTCAGCTGGGCGCTGGATCGCCCCCGGCTGGAGCCGCCCCGACGAGGTTACGGCCCGCACCGCCATCCGCATTCCCGACGACGGCCCTTACGAAACCCTGGGCGGCCTGGTCATGAATGAGCTGGGGCGCATACCCCGAATTGGCGACGAAGTAACCCTGCCCACCTGCACCATTTTGGTTGACGCTATGGAGGGGCGGCGCGTCACCCGCGTGCGCATCACCCCGGTTGAGCAGGAGCTGGAGGCTCTACAGTGAACACCACTTTGGCGCTGATTTTGACAGTTGTGCTACTGGCTGGAAACGCATTTTTTGTGGGTGCAGAGTTTGCCATTACCTCCTCACGCACCAGCCAACTTGAGCCTTTAGCCGCTGAGGGCAACTCGCGGGCGCGCACAGCCCTATGGGCCGTGCAGCATATTTCCGAGATGCTAGCTACCGCCCAGCTGGGAGTGACTTTATGCTCCACCGGCCTGGGTGTAATTGCCGAGCCGGCGTTGGCGCATCTGCTGGCGGCGCCGCTGCACGCAGTGGGTTTAGGGGCCGAAGTGGCCCACGGCCTGGCGGTAGTGGTGGCGTTGCTGCTAGTGGTTACGGCTCACGTGGTTTTGGGTGAAATGGTGCCCAAAAACGTTTCTATCTCCATGCCCGATAAGGCGGTTTTGGTTTTCGCCCCGGCCTTGGTGGCTTGTGAGCGGGTAACCCGCCCGGCTGTGAGTGCCTTAAATGGCCTGGCCAACGCGGTGCTTAAACTTTTTGGGCTAGAGCCGCGCGATGAGATTGAAACTGCTTTCACCATGGAAGAAGTGGCTTCAATTGTGGAGCGCTCACGCGATGAGGGCGTGCTCAAGGATGACTCAGGGCTGGTGGCTGGGGCGCTAGAGTTTTCTGAGGAAACCGCCGGCTCAGTGATGGTGCCACTAAATAAACTCACCTGCTTGTCTGAGCAGTGCACTCCGGCCCAGGTGGAGGCGGAAGTAACCCGCACTGGTTACTCGCGTTTCCCTGTCACTAACGAGCAGGGCAAAATCAGCGGCTATATCCACCTTAAAGACGTGCTTTACGCCAGCACCGAAGAGCGTGAACAGCCGGTGGCGCCCTGGCGTTTGCGGGCTTTGGTACCCGTACACGCGCCCGATGAGATTGAAGATGTGCTTGCTGCCATGCAGCGTACTGGCGCCCATTTGGGGCGGGTAACTAACGAAAGCGGGCAGATGGTCGGTGTAGTTTTCCTCGAAGATGTGCTAGAAGAACTGGTAGGGGAAGTGCGTGACGCTTTGCAGCGCCACCAGTTACGCTAAGTGTTAGATGCGTCAGCTTGGCCGTTTTGGCGAAGTGACCAAGGTATGATACCGCTGATACCAGTGGTATTTGAATGACATAAGTCCGTAGAAAGTTGGGTGTGGATGAGCGATCAGCCGATGACACGTCGCCAGCGACGTGAGCTTGAGCGTGAGCGACAGGCCCAGCTGCAAAGAGAAAACGCCCGCGAGTTACTTTCGCAGGTTCCTGATGACAGTAGTCTTTCCGGGCGCGCCAATACGGCTTACGACGGCGGCGGTTACAACGACGCCGGTTACAACGGCCCCTATAACGGCGGCTATGGCTCTGGTGCGCCGGCCTCTGCGGCTAGTGCGCCTTCAACCTTCAGTGCGCCGGCTGCTGATTTCAATGCTGCTACTGCTGCCAGTGCACCTTCTACTTTTAGCGCGGCGGCTTCGTTTACTAGTGGCACTGCCGCTTCCGCGCCCAGTGCGGCCTCTACTTTTGGTGCCAGTCCTTTTGCAGGTGGCGCTCCCGACGCAGCTGCCAGCTTTGGTCCGGGTCCCTTCGCCGGCGGCACGGTGGCAAGTGCGCCCAGCGCCCCGTCGAGCTTTGCTATGCCAGCTTCGGCAGCTACTGCTGCCAGCGCTCCATCTACTTTCAGCGCAGCTGCTTCGGCCGCCAGCGCCCCTTCCAGCTTCGCAGGCACCGCCTGGAGTGGCGGCCAGCCGGACGCCGTCCAGCCGGGTGTTGCTCAGTCAAGCCTCGGCCAGGCAGCCACTGGCCAGCCGGGCGCTGCTCATCCGGGCGCCGTCCAAAATCCTGTCGACGACGGTGTGGACTACCAGCCCACTCAGATAATCTCAGCAATTAAAGACGAGATTATCGACGACGTCGCTATCCGTAACTGGAGCGCGGCAGCATCCGCCAAGGTTGCTAAAGCAGCCGACGCTGTCAGCACTGCCAGCGTTATCAGTACTGCCAGTGTAGCTAGCGCAGCTAGTGTGACCAGCGCCGTTAGTGCGCACACAGCAGCCTCGGCGGCTGGAGCGCAAGGACTAAACATAGCCGCCCAGGCGACGTCGGCAGCAGCTAACAGCGCTAACCTAACTCCTCAGGCTCCCGTAGCCCAGGTAGACCAGACCCCGGCGCGCGGCAATCCACTAGAGACCAGCAACCCAGTAGAGACCAACTCCCTGAGCGAGCCCACCCGGCTAGGCTGCGGCACCACGCCGCCAGTTAAGCGTAAAGGCGCGGCAGCACGCCGTCGAGCCGCGTTTGCTCGCGTAGGGCAGATCTGCGCGGTTAGTGCCTTGGCGCTAGTGACAATTGTGGCGCCGGTGTCGGCGGCCATGATGGGGGCTGACTCGCCGCTAAACACCGCGCTGGGCGCCCACCGAGGCCAAAGTTCGCGCCAGGTCATCAGCGGTAAAGACTCTGTGGCCGGTAGCGTGGACCACTCGCCGCTGGAAAGCTCTGATGTGAAACTGCGTAACGTGCCTGATGCGGCCACCAAGGCACGTATCCGGGCCGCTTACGAGAACCCGGTGGTTACTTGTGCCCCGCAGCAGGGTGCCAGCGGTGACACCACGGCCTTTAACACCACCCCTGACGTGTTTAAGCCGATGGTTGCCGGTACCTACACGCTTTCTAGCCCCTGGGGTTACCGTATCCACCCGGTGCTGGGCACATCCAAGATGCACGCTGGTCAGGACATGGCTGCGCCGGCTGGTACTCCCATCTATGCGGCTGCTGGCGGCGAGGTGGTTGAGGCAGGCATGGTCGATTCCACCGGTACGGTCACCATTAAGCACGTGCTTGACGGCAAGATCTGGTACACCTCCTATCTGCACATGTACCAGGATGGTATTTTCGTTAAGAAGGGTCAGCAGGTTAAGGCTGGTCAGCTGATTGCAGCAGTTGGTTCTACCGGTTACTCAACCGGACCCCACCTGCACTTTGAGGTGCGAATTAAGAACGACACGGCGGATGCTTCCACGGTTGACCCGATGAAGTGGCTTAGTGACCACAAGGCGGTTGAGCTGTCTACCGACTGTAAGTCCAGCAGTGACAACTCCACTCCTGGCACGGGTGACGGTAGCGGTACTGGTGACGGCTCCACCGGCACCACTGATAGTGGCTCCAGCGATGGCACCGGCACCGGCGGCACTGGTGGTAACTCGGCTGGTTTGACCGATAACTCAAACGGTTCCACCGGTACCAGTGATTCCGGCACTGGCACTAATGATTCTGGAACTGGTACTAACGGTGGCAACACTGGCACTAACGGTGGTACCGGAGCTAACGGCAACACTGGGACCTCTGAGGGAAACACTGGGGGATCTAACTCTGATGGTTCCACCAGTGGTGGCAACTGAGCACACCAACTACAGACAGATACAGGCAAATACAAATACAGGCAAAATCGTCCCTTCCCTATAAAAATTCCATGGGGTTTTATAGGGAAGGGATGAAATGTCAGTATCTGTGCGGCAACTACGTCTGTGTCCCAGCATTGGAGACGGTGGGTCTTAACTGTTGAGCGGTGCAAGCTGAAGATGGCAACTCCGCCGACGGCGGCGACGGTGCCGGCAACATAGGTGGCGGTGATGGCGCCGGCAGGTTGCGCAGCACAGTGCCAGTGCCTATTTATATACAAAATCGTCCGTTCCCTATGAAAATTTCATGGGGTTTTATAGGGAAGGGACGAAATCTGCGTATCTGTGTGTGATGGTGTGGGCGGAGGAGGGGACAGTCTGCTAGCGGCGTCGGCGGCGCAGCAGACTGAAGCTGAGGGCAAAGTTACCTAGCGCGGCGCAGCGGATTGAAACTGACGGCAAGGCTGCGTCATGTGGCGCAGCTTTACACGGCAGCCCTACGAAATTGTAGATGACTTTTAGGGGCCTTGACGGCTGCCTTGGACTCTTGGCGGCCCTTAGTAGGTGAGTGCTTAGTAGCCCTCGATGCCGACGCGCCCTAGCTTGACCAGCAGCGCATCCTTGTCCACTGCCTCCCTCCAAGTCCAGCGCACCACGCGGGCACCGGTGGCCAGCTCCAGAGCATTTTCGCGTTGGCGCTCATTTTGGGCTATTTGTCCAGACGAGAGGTCAGTGTAAGTGCCGCTGTTGTATTTACCCAGGCCGTCAAATTCGCCGATTATATTAAAATCTGGCCAGTAAAAATCGACTCTGCCTACAAAATTTCCGTGATCGTAGATGGTTTCTTGCAGGCGTGGCATGGGCAGGTGACCCTTGAGCATGACTGCGCGGCTAAGTGATTCACCCACCGATTCACTGCGGGCATCGGCATGTTTTACAACGTCGCGAGCTTTTATAACTCCTTTGCCACCGATGCGCCGCCCCAATTCAGTCAAAATTTGCTGCTTTGTAGCTATTTTTTCGCGCAAAACATAGTCCACACTTGCAATTCCTGAATAGAAATCACGCGAACACAGCAAATCCGCAAGTGTATATAAAACATCGGTGCAGTACATCCCCTCGACCTGCACCGGCTGAGAGTCATAATGCCAGCTGCGGGTGCGCCGCCAGGTGGTGACCGATGCGTGGATCTTCAAACCACTAATTACCTGCACTTGGTTGGGCATGGGGCCAACCATGGGTAGCCCGTGAAGCAGCGCGGCGGACTCTCCGGCAAACACAGGCCACGGGCAGGGGCCTTCCTCACGACACTGCCCGCGCGCCTCAGCGCCAGCCTGAGCAAGCTTGCGAGCTGGGGTGTTGCGCCGTCGAGCGGCGTCGGCAGCAATATAAACCCGCAAAAGATGCAGCTCCTCCTGGGTAACACGCTCATAATCGCTGATGGGGATGTAACAGCCGGGCATGATTTTGGCCAGCTGCGGATCATTTCCCTTGGACTGGCGCGAATAGGAGTCCATACGGTAGCTGGTGGTGGCCAGGTCGCTGCTGCGGTATACCGGGATGTCCTTGATGTTCATAGAACAATGATGAGGCCTAAACGCTAGTTAACGCTTGGAGGCTGTGGATAAGTATATTTACGCTTGGTTTTTATCCACCTGTGGTTAATTTTGTCAGCGCGCGCTGGCTTGTACTCTCATGTGCTTGGGCATGGGGGCGTGTGGACGAGTGAGCCTGGCGGGCTGTGAACGCTTGGCTATGGGTCCGGCTGGGGCGACGTCGCAGATCTCGCTGGTCAGGCGGGGTCGACGGCGTCGGTGGGTTGGGTTGGTGCTGGTCAGACAGGGCTGCGTCGCGGGCGCGCTAGGCCGACGCCGCCACTTAGGGGCAGGGTCGACGTCGTCGTCAGTCAGGGGGAGGGGACAGGTGCTAGTTGATGCATGTTGCCTCTAAAAGTTCATGCATACCAACTGTTGAGACCTAGTCTCTCTAGTGCTGGGATATGCCAGTAGTGGCCGCACAAATACTGACATTTCGTCCCTTCCCTATAAAACCCCATGAAATTTTTATAGGGAAGGGACGATTTTGCCTGTAGTTAGGCAGTGACCGGCGGCAGCACAGACCAGGGGAAATTAATCCATTTATCCGTCTGCTTAAAAACATAGTCCGGTTTAATAATGCTGGTGGGTTTTAAATAAATTGTGGCACTACGGGCATCCACTTTAGCGGTGTCACTGCCTATAGATAAACCTTCTTTGGCAATTAAATCCATAATTAGCTTCAGGGTTTTACCCGAATCTGCCACATCATCCATAATTAGCACTCGCTTACCTTCAAGCGAGGAAATATCCATATAGGGCTCAAGAATTTCTGGCTCTAGCATGGTTTTGCCCACGCCGGTATAAAACTCCACGTTTATAGCGCCATTAGCCTTAACGCCTAGCGCATATGAGATCGCCCCAGCCGGCAGCATGCCACCGCGTGCGATGGCCACAATCAGATCCGGCATCCAGCCTGAATCTGCTATCTGCTGAGCGATTTGTCGGCAGGCATCCCCAAACCCCTGCCAGGTAAGGTTCTCGCGATCTTCCGCCTGGCCACCGGCCGCCTGCGCACTGGAAGCGCCATCATCAAAAGCTGTTACGTTGCTCATGCTTTATATTAACGTGCCCCAGCTACGGATACCTGCGTCGGAGCAATTACGTTAGGTATTAAGCCACATATATTAAACCGCTACGACAAATAGTATATAAACCGCTAACACCTAAATCATATGTCCGCATGGTGGACTGATTTTGAATGTGTCTAGTGCCACCTTTAGGTTTTTCCCAGGTTTGCCGCGTTAGACTGTGGCTAGACGCAGCTAAGCGTTAATAACTAGAGGTGAGGAATAAATGAGCTATCAACCTTATGTAGATCCGGTAGGTATGGATCCGCGTCACTACGGCTTCGCCGACTCTGTTAAGCGCGCCTTTAGCCAGTACGCCAAGTTTGACGGCGTGGCATCCCTTACCGAATTCTGGTGGTTTATTCTGTTGAACATCATTGTTAACGGTACTCTAGGTCTCCTGGCACTTGTCCTGATTATTGGGGGTGCGGCAAGCGGCGGTGATGACGGTAAGGCTGCCGGGATTTCGTATTTAGTCGTGATGTTGATTCTTTCCCTGTATGATTTGGCGGTATTCCTGCCTACGCTGGGCGTGGCCGTTCGCCGTCTGCACGACGCTGGTTACTCAGGTTTCTTTGTGCTGTTTAACTTCGTCGGTCTGGTTATTGTGCCCCTAGTTCTGTGCCTCATGCCCTCTAAGCCCTCCTCCTGGAACCCTTCTTGGCTCGACGACGAGGCACGCGCTCTGCAGGCCCACATGCTTGGTGGCGTTAACCCCTACGCTCAGGGTGCTTACGGCGCCCCGATGATGCCTGAATACGCTCAGGGTCCTTACGGCCAGGGTGCCCCTTACGGTCAGGGTGCCCCTTACGGTCAGGGTGCTCCCTATGGCCAGGGTGCTCCCTATGGCCAGGGTGCTCCCTATGGTCAGGGTGCCCCCTACGGCCAGGGCAGTAGCGCTCCCTCCAGCTACTGATGCGAGCTACTAGCTGACTGCTAAACAAAAAATTGGGCGTCTACTTTGGTAGGCGCCCAATTTTGTTTGCGATTTCGTTTGTCTGCTTAGTTTGTCTGCGTTAGTGCGGTTAACTAGCGCGGCTAATGCGTTGAGCCGTCGTGTGCTGGCCCGCTGAAAAGTGCCCCAGACAGGATTCGAACCTGCGACCTTCTGCTCCGGAGGCAGACGCTCTATCCACTGAGCTACTGGGGCGCAGGGCCAAGCTTACCAGGGTGTTTGGGCAAGCGCATTTTTCAACGTCGCCCATGCCTGATCTCACTTTGGCCCACGTAAGTGCCGGCTGCCCTGGCTGCCTGCCTGGGATGCCCAGAGCCTCCGACTTAGAGCCGATGCGCGCTGGAGCCGGGGCGGGTGACCAAGGCGGCCGCGCGCTGGCCAGGCTCGGGATAAGCCTGGCGGTAGTCGCCAAGCCAACGCTGGGCAAAGTCTTCGGCCTGGGCGCTGGGCACAAGCGCCCACACGCTGCCACCAAAACCGGCTCCAAAAGCACTAGCTGCGCTAGCCCCCAGGCGCCGGGCGCTGGCTTGCAGATAGACGGTTTCAGGCACCTGATTGCCCAGGTAATGCTCACTGTAGTACTGGGAGCGGTCCACAATCTGCCCAAAAGCAGCCAGGTCGCCGTCGCGCAAAGCCGCGCTAGCCCCCGGCACCACCTCATGTGCCTCCACCAAGAACTGCTCTAAACGCTGGGGTAAATACTCTCGCCCAGCCACAATTTCACGCAGCTGCGCCGGGGCCTGGGGGCTAGATTGCACAGCCTGGTTCAGGTAGACGTCACTGCGGCCAGTGGCCTGGTTCCACAGCTTAACGATCTCGGTGGTGGCCAGTGAAGCACGGTTGTATAGCTCGCGTGCCTGCCCGCTCTTTTCAGCCAGCACCCCCGAAACCGCCACCACAAAGGAGTAATCCGAGGGGAAATCAATATCCGCCTCGCGCCGGGTGGGGCAGAAAGAGAACTGGCTGAGCTGGTCTTGATGCGAGCACATAATGGCGGTGTGATCTTGGGAGCCGCCAAAGGTCCCCACCCCCATGTGTCCTTCAAGTTCTTTGAAGGTCTGGCCGTTTTCAATGCAGGCCAGGTAGTGGGCGTAGTCCTCAATAGAGCAAATATTGCGTTTAAACAGCTCAGTGGATTCAATGTCGCCCAGGTCAATTAGCAGCCGCGCCAGCCCCACAATCATGGCTGAGGAGGAGCTCATGCCTGAAGCTAGCGGCAAGGTGGAGGTTACTTCCACCTCGGCGCCCCCGACGGCGTCGCCAAAGTTGCGTACCAGGCGGGCTACCACGGCGGCCGGGTAGCCTGACCAGTGCCCACGTCGGTCTACCGGGTCTTGGCGTAAACCAATTTCAACCATGTCGCTGGCTGCGTCAGAGCGAACCCGCACTACCGGCTCATCAATGGCCTGGCCGCGCAGGGTGATGCCCTGGCTGCTGGCGCATACTAGCGAGCGCCCGGCGGCGTAGTCGGTGTGCTTGCCCAGCACTTCAATGCGTCCGGGCACAAACCATGCTGAGTGCTGACTCATAGGGACACCTGCGTGTGGCTTAGGGCCTGGCGCACGGCGTCAATATCGGTGCGTCGGGACATGTCTAGTACGCCTTGGGCGGCGGGGGTGACACGGAAGCTGCGGCCCCGGCTGCGGGCCAGGCGCACCGCGTCCACCAGCTCATATTCGCCGCGCACGGACTTATCGACGTCGGCGCAGGCGGGGAAGATGTCGGCGGTGAACAGCCAGGCGTTCATGGAGATGGGGGCGTGGCTGCCCAGGCGTTCAAGTTCGGCGGGGGAGGGCTTTTCAATAATGTCGCTGAGATTGCCCTGTTCGTCAACGCTGATAACCGCGAAAGCGGCGATGCGTTCGGCGGGAATATTGGATTTAGCGATCAGGGCTTCGCGTTCAAAGCCAACCACGCCCGCTCCCGGCAGCTCCACCAGCGACTTTAGAGCTTCGATGGGGTAGTAGTTGTCGGAGTTAAGCACCACAACGCGGTCTTGGCCGGCAAATTCTGCGGCGGCGGCTAGCGCGTTGGCTGTGCCCAGGGGCTCGGCCTGGATGGCGTAGTGGATGCGCACCCGCTTTAGCTCCAGGTTGTCGTAGTAGTCGCGGAAAATGTTGTGTTCGGGGCCGATCACTAGGCACACGTCGGTGATGCCCACATCGGCTAGGGCGCTGATTACAAAGTCAAGGAAGGGGCGGCCGACATCGATCATGCCTTTGGCACCGGCGTTTACGGCGGCGCTGTTGTGGGTAGGGTCTGGGGAACCATCGTTGGCACGCATCCGGGTGCCCAGGCCTCGGGCAAGAATGACAGCCTTTGTCACAGTTGAAGTCATGGCTCAATCTTAGCTGCTAAAAGGGGCTTAGCGAGCCAAAATAGCTAAGAATTTGTGTGGTTCTGTGCGCTTTTGTTTGTGGTTTTGGGCTCGACTGCGCCTGTGGGGCCTGTATGTGGGGGCTCGACGGCGTCTGTGGGTCGTTCAGGGGGGAGTCGACGGCGCCCGTGGGGCTTGCGGGGGAAATGCCGACGACGCCCACGTGGGCTGGCCCCAAAAAGTGCGGACTGATCCCGAAAGTGCGGGCCGGCTCAAAAAATGCGGGCCAGCCCAAAGAGTCCAGCCCAAAAGTGCGGACTGGTCCAAATAACTCGGGCCAGCCCCAGAAAAGCGCGGGCCGGCCCAAAACAGGCCGGCCCGGTGTGAGTGGCTTAAATGGCCACTAGTTTCCCACTATTAGTTTTGAACGCTGCTGACCTCGGGCACCGTTAGTAGTGCTGCTGGCCGCAGTCGCTTAGTCCTGACCGGTGGCTAGTATTAGTCCTGGCCAGTAAGGGTTAGGTAAACCAGGAACAGGTTCAAAATAATGATGATGGTTGCGCTTAAGATGCTGGCTATGCGCAGTGGCAAACCGTCAGTGTAGCGCCCCATCAAGGCCTTATTACCGGTGGACATAGTTAGCGGGATCAGCGCCATCGGGATACCGAAGGAAAGCACTACCTGGCTGACCACCAGCGACCAAGTGGGCTCAGCCCCAGAGCCAATAATCAGCAGAGCCGGAATCAAAGTAACCAGACGCCGAGCCAGCAGCGGCACGCGAATGTGCAGTAAGCCTGCCATAATTTCTGAACCGGCATAGGCGCCCACAGAAGTAGAAGCCAGGCCTGAAGCCAGCAGACCAATTGCGAAAATAACCCCCACGCCTTGGCCCAGGTGGGCGGTGATAGCCTGGTGCGCCCCCTCAATGGTGTCGGTGCCCTCCACGCCACCAAGTGCAGAGGCCGCCAATAGCAGCAAACCAATATTTACTGCGCCCGCCAGCAATAGCGCGGCCACAACGTCTACGCGGGTAGCGCGAATAAGTGACCACTTGCGCTGGTCATCATGTTCGCTACCGTGACGGTCATTAACCAGAGAAGAGTGCAGGTAGATAGCGTGCGGCATAACCGTGGCCCCCAGCATGGAGGCGGCCACCAAAACTGAATCCGATCCCTTAAATGCTGGGATCATCCCCTCGGCGGTTTCGCCCCAGTTAGGTGGGGCCATCACCAATCCACCCAGAAAGCCGAAAGTAATAACGAGCAGCAGCGCAATAACTGCCGCCTCAAAGTGGCGTTGGGTTTGCCTTTCACTAATAGCCAGCAGAGCAATCGAGGCAATACCCACAATAATGCCTCCAGCTAGTAGCGGCAGCCCGAAAAGCAGGTGCAGCGCCAAGGCGCCACCAATTACTTCAGCTAGGTCCGTGGCAGCAGCCACCAGCTCAGCTTGGGCCCAGTAGGCCAGGCGGGCTTTGCGCCCCAGGGTGTTACCAACCAGGGTGGGTAGGGAACGGCCGGTAACGATACCTAGCTTGGCGCTTTGGTACTGGATCATCACGGCCATCAGACTGGAAAGAACCAACACCCACACTAGTAAATAGGAGTAGCGTGCGCCGGCAGTGATATTAGCGGCAACGTTGCCCGGGTCTACATAGGCGACGGCGGCCACAAACGCTGGCCCTAGTAATCCCAGTCGGGATCGTGCAGAGCGGATCGATGAACTTAACATTAGGTGCTTCCAGAAAAAAGTTAGGGTACCCGAAATCTCTATGTCTCAGTTTAGCGGCTATGTGGCTAGCGCTGTCAAAAGGTAGCCTATTAAACGTGACTCCAGAAGAACTCTCCGGCGCCATCGGCGCGATTTTGCACGAACTGGTAGCAGACGGCTCCCTAAACCTGGCTAGCGAAGAAATTCCTGAACCTAAAGTTGAGCGCCCGCGCAACCGTGACCACGGAGACTGGGCCACCAACGTCGCCATGCAGCTGGCCAAAAAAGCCGGCACCAACCCCCGCGCCCTCGCCCAGCTACTAACTGAGCGACTAACCCAAAACCCCGGCATTGCTAGCGCCGAAATCGCCGGCCCCGGCTTCATCAACATCCGCCTCGACGCCGCCAGCGCCGGCGAGCTAGCCCGCACCATCCTCACCGCCGGCACCAACTACGGCTGCAACACCTCCTTGGCCGGCCAAAACATCAACCTTGAATACGTCTCGGCCAACCCCACCGGCCCGGTACACCTAGGTGGCGCCCGCTGGGCGGCAGTAGGTGACTCACTAGCACGTATCTTCAAGGCCAGCGGCGCCCAGGTAACGCGCGAATACTACTTCAACGATCACGGCTCCCAGATCGACAACTTCACCCGTTCCCTACTGGCAAGCGCTCGCGGCGAGCAAACTCCTGAAAACGGTTACGGTGGCGCTTACATCGCCGAAATTGCCGACCAGGTGCGTGCCATTGAAGCCCAGGCCGGTCACCCCGACCCGGCCACGCTGGAAGATGAGCAGGCCCAGGAAGTTTTCCGCGCCGTCGGCGTAGGGCTCATGTTTGACCAGATCAAAGCGGAGCTAAGCGAATTCCGTAGCGAATTTGACGTGTTCTTCCACGAGGACTCCCTGCATGAGTCCGGCGCAGTTGACCGCGCTATCGCCCGCCTGCGTGACCTGGGCAAGATTGACGACCGCGACGGCGCCGTCTGGCTACGCACCACCGAATTTGGTGACGACAAAGACCGCGTACTAATCAAGTCTGACGGCCAGGCCGCCTACTTTGCTGGCGACGTAGCCTACTACCTAGACAAGCGCTCACGCGGCGCCGACTGCGCCATCTACCTGCTGGGCGCCGACCACCACGGCTACATCGGCCGCATGATGGCCATGTGTGCAGCCTTCGGTGACCAGCCCGGGGTTAACCTACAGATCCTCATTGGTCAGCTAGTTAACCTGGTTAAGAACGGCCAGGCAGTGCGCATGTCCAAGCGCGCAGGCACGGTAGTTACCCTCAACGACCTGGTTGATGCAGTAGGGGTAGACGCCGCCCGTTACGCCCTGGCACGTTCCTCCATGGACTCCATGATTGACATTGACCTGGATCTGCTGGCCTCCAGCTCCAACGAAAACCCGGTCTACTACGTCCAGTACGCCCACGCTCGCACCCGCAGCGTGGCCCGCAACGCCGTCGAGCACGGGGTAAGCCGCGACGCTGGCTTTGACCCGGCCCAGCTAGACACCCCGGCAGACAACGCCCTGCTAGGGGTGCTCGCCCAGTACCCCGCCATCGTGGCCCAGGCCGCCAGCCTGCGCGAACAACACCGCGTGGCCCGCTACCTAGAGCAGCTAGCCGGCGCCTACCACGCCTGGTACGCCGCCACCCGCGTCACCCCGCGCGGTGATGAGCCGGTCAACAGCGGACACGTAGCCCGCCTGTGGCTTAACGACGCCGTCGCCCAGGTACTTGCTAACGGCCTAGGCCTACTAGGTGTTAGCGCCCCAGAGAGGATGTAAGTATGAGCGTACGCATTGGTTTGCTAGGCCTGGGCACGGTAGGTGCCCAGGTAGCGCGCATCCTCACCCAGGACAGCGAGCGCCTAGAAAAGGCGGTAGGCGAAAAACTAGAGCTAGTAGGTATCGGGGTGCGCTCGCTTGACGCCAAGCGTGACTGGCAGCCTGAAGCTAGCCTACTGACCACCGACTCCATGTCCCTAGCTGGCTCATGTGACCTGGTCATTGAGCTAATCGGCGGCATCAACCCGGCCCGTGAGCTAATCACTACCGCCCTAAACTCAGGTGCCAGCGTAGTTACCGGCAACAAGGCCCTACTGGCCACCCACGGCGGCCAGCTGCTGGAGCTGGCCCAGGCCAAGGGTGTAGACCTACTTTTTGAGGCGGCTGTAGCCGGGGCTATCCCGGTGGTGCGCACCGTTAAAGAAGGCCTAGCCGGTGACAAAATCATCTCCATCAGCGGCATTTTGAACGGGACTACTAACTACATCCTGGATGAAATGACCACCAAGGGCCTGGATTACGACACTGCGTTAGCTGCCGCCCAGCAGCTGGGATACGCCGAAGCTGACCCCACCGCTGATGTGGAAGGTCTCGACGCCGCCGCTAAAGCCGCCATTTTGGCAACTTTGGCTTTTGGTCAGGAAGTTACCTTAGCTGACGTGTCGGTCACCGGCATTTCCAAGATCACCAAGGCTGACATTGACCAGGCTGGCGCGCGTGGGGGAGTGCTGCGCCTGCTGGGCACGGTGCAGGCCCCCGCCGGCCAGCCCAGCGCCGTCGTCGAACCCGTATTTGTAGCTAACGACCACCCCCTAGCCGCAATCCACGGCCCGGGCAACGCCGTCGTAATTGAATGCGAAAACGCCGGGCGCCTGACCCTAACCGGTCCCGGTGCCGGCGGCGCCCCCACTGCCAGCGCAGTTATGGGTGACGTGGTGGCTGCCGCTCGCGCCCTAGTGGCCCGCCGCTAAAGGTGCCAGTGGCCCGCCGCCCGCGCTCTAGTGGCTCGTCGCTAAAGGTGCCACAGCACTAGGCGGTTAACCGCCGCAAACAGCTAAAAACAGACTTAGATTTAAGGAACCAGCGAGGAGAAAACATGGCCCACATCTGGCAAGGCCTGCTTAACGAATACCGCGACCGACTGCCCGTTTCGCAGTCAACCCCGATCGTCACCCTAGGCGAAGGTGGCACGCCGCTGGTGCCCGTGCCCACGCTTTCTAAGAAACTTGACGCCCAGGTGTGGGTGAAGGTTGAAGGCATGAACCCCACCGGCTCTTTCAAGGACCGTGGCATGACCATGGCCATGAGCAAGGTGGCCGAGTCTGGAGCCAACACGGTTATCTGCGCCTCCACCGGTAACACCTCGGCTTCCGCTGCCGCCTACGCGGTGGCCGCCGGCGTTAACTGCGTAGTGGTGCTGCCCAAGGGCAAGATCGCTGCCGGCAAGCTAGCTCAGGCCATTGTGCACGGCGCCCGCCTGGTACAGATTGACGGTAACTTCGACGACGGCCTAAACATTGCCCGCGAGCTGAGCCGCTCCTACCCGGTGGCGCTGGTTAACTCAGTTAACCCCTACCGTCTGCAGGGTCAGAAAACCGCCGCTTTTGAGGTGGTAGACACCCTGGGTGACGCCCCCGATGTACACATGCTCCCGGTTGGCAATGCCGGTAACATCTCCGCTTACTGGATGGGTTACAACGAGTACGCTGGGCGCACTACTGCGGCCACAATGAGCGCCGACTTCGACGCCGCCGCTGCTGATCCGCGTGACTTTGCGCCGGTAGCTACCCGTGTGCCGCGCATGTGGGGTATTCAGGCTGAAGGCGCCGCGCCTTTCGTGCACGGCGGCCCGGTAACCAACCCCGAAACTGTAGCTACCGCTATCCGTATCGGTAACCCGGCCAGCTGGGACTATGCCGTGGCTGCACGCGACGACTCAGACGGCTTTATTTCCGCCGTTTCCGACAGTGAAATCCTTGATGCCCAGGCGCTACTGGCCGCTGAAGCCGGCGTGTTTGTAGAGCCGGCCTCAGCCGCTTCTGTAGCGGGCCTGATCAAGGCTGGCGAGGCGGGCCTGGTACAAAAGGGCTGGAAGATTGTGTGCACCGTGACCGGTAATGGTCTCAAAGACACCGCCACCGCGCTTAGCCGCCAGGAAATCACTACCGAATCTATTGCCCCCACCGTGGAGGCTGCTGTGGAGCTGTTGGGTCTATGAGCGTGCGCATCAGCGCCGAATACGCCTCAGTTCGCGTTCCCGCCACCAGTGCCAACCTAGGCCCAGGCTTCGACAGCCTGGGGCTGGCGGTGCGTTTTTATGACGAGGTTGATGTACGCCCGGTAACTTACGCCACCCATGTGGATGTTGAAGGGGTAGGGGCCGGTAAAGTCCCCACTGACGACAATAACCTGGTGGTGCGTGCCCTGCGCTTTGGGTTAGAGGCGGTTGGGGCCTCGCAAGCCAACTTTGATATGCGTTGCCGCAACCGGGTGCCCCACGGCTCAGGTATGGGTTCTTCAGCCAGTGCGGCGGTGGCCGGGCTGATGCTGGCACGCGGCCTTATCGACGAGCCTGAAGCGCTTAACGACGAGGTTATCTTGCAGCTGGCCACTGAAATGGAGGGTCACCCCGACAATGTGGCTCCAGCTATTTACGGTGGCGCCACGGTTTCCTGGATGGAAGCGGGCAAAGCCCACAGCGCCCAGATCCACCTTGACGCCTCCCTGCCGGTGACTTTACTGGTGCCCCCGGAAAGTATCCGCCTGTCTACCGCTAAGGCTCGTGAGGTACTACCTGAGATGGTCTCGCGTGAAGACGCTATCTTTAACATCTCGCGAGCAGCTTTGCTGATGCTGGGGCTAACTGGCCAAAGGCAGCTGCTAATGAGTGCCACTCAGGATAGGCTGCATCAGGATTACCGCGCTGAGGTGCTTGAAGACTCGACGGCGGTGATGCGCGCCCTGCGTGAAGAGGGCCTGCCTGCGGTTATTAGTGGGGCTGGGCCAACTGTGCTGGTGTTAGATAAGCTCCCCAGCCACACCCGCAACACTTTGCGCCGCCACGGCTGGAGCGTGCTTAGCCCCGGTGTTGACACCCAGGGGGCAGTGCCGCTGCCGCTGTAACTGTACTAGATCTGTTTGCGTCCTAAAGACGGCGCTGACTAGATCAGCTGAGCAGCTGAATTTAGCTTTAAGGGCTGACGGTTTAATAATCGTCGGCCCTTAGCTGTATCATAAGGGCAGTAGAGTGTTTACTTTAATGCTGGAAAGCGTCGAATTTGTGGCACAAATATGGTAGAAGATAGGTGTTTTTAGCATCTATCTGCTACAGTGATGCATGAGCAAGGACTGGATGCAGTTCAAGCTCAGCACCCAAGTTTTTATGCGAGGTCTTCGCAACTGGATGCTTAATACAAGTCCGCGTTTATCCGGCACTCGAATTATCCTCATTACCACCTGCGTTAAATAGGTGGTAAAAACCATAGAAGGATCCTCGTGACCGAGACCCCCAATGCCAAGCCTGGCACATCCCGACCATTGTCAACCATGCGTTTGGCTGACCTGCAAGAGCTAGCCGCCTCCATGGGACTTGTTGGTACCTCGCGGATGCGCAAGGTTGAGCTAACTTCAGCAATTCGTGCAGCCCGCCTAGCTGCTAAGAGCAACGCTGCTGCTAACACTAGTACCGCCACTGCACTAAACCCGGCCGCTACCGTGCATACAAACGAAATTCCCGAACTAAGCATTAATCCGCGTCTAGCGGCTCGCCGCGAAGCTGAGGCAAATGAGCTAGAACAGTCTCAAGGTGAAGGTGTCCGCCGTTTGGGGCGCCGTCGTGCTTCCGCCCCTGCCTCCGCCCCCCGCACTGACCTGGGCAGCCTGGACCTAGGCCTAGAGCTACCGGCCCCGCGCAGCGAAGCTGAAATGAACGCACGTGCTACTGCCCGCGCTGCTGCGCGAGAAATTGAGCGTTCGCGCCGCGCTGAGAGAGGCGACAAGGGTGAGCGTGAAGAAATGCGTACCCGTCGTCCGCGTCGTCGCCTAGCCACTGCCCAGGCAATCGAGGAAGACCCGGGCAAACGCGGTGGTATTGAAGAACACATTAACGCCAAGGCTGCGCTAATGCGTGAACTAGCCGAGCAGACCGGCACTAACGCAGTTGAGCCCAATGAGCGCAGAGCTGACTCCAGCGCCGAAGAGCCCGCCGAGCGCCGTCGTCCCCGTGATAGAAAACGCAACCGCGACAACGTAAACAACGAGCCGCGCGAACGCGAAGAAGAAGTACTAGTGCCCGTGGCCGGCATCCTTGAAGTTGGCCCTAACCACTCCTACCTGCGTACTTCCGGCTATCTACCGGGCCCCAACGACATCTACGTCTCCAGCGCCCAGGTTAAAGCCAACGGATTGCGCCCCGGTGACGCGGTAACCGGTTGGGTACGTGAAGGCTCACCTGAGCCCTACACCCGCTACCAGGGCCGCAAACAGCAACAGCAACGCCAGATCCGCCCCAAATACAACCCCATCCACTCGGTAGAAACCGTTAACGGTATGGATGTGGAAGCGGCTAAGCGTCGCCCCGACTTTGCTAAGCTCACCCCGCTTTACCCGCAAGAGCACCTGCGCCTAGAAACCACTCCCAAGGCTCTAACTCCGCGCGTAATTGACCTGGTAGCCCCCATTGGTAAGGGCCAGCGTGGTCTGATCGTTTCGCCGCCCAAGGCCGGTAAGACCATTGTGCTGCAGCAAATCGCCAACGCTATCGCGGTTAACAACCCCGAAGTACACCTAATGGTGGTGCTGGTTGATGAGCGTCCTGAAGAAGTTACCGACATGCAGCGCACGGTTAAGGGTGAGGTTATTGCCTCCACCTTTGACCGCCCCGCCTCCGACCACACCGTGGTTGCTGAACTGGCCATTGAGCGCGCCAAACGCCTGGTAGAGCTAGGCCAGGACGTGGTGGTGCTGCTTGACTCCATCACTCGCCTGGGCCGCGCCTACAACCTGGCCGCCCCGGTCTCTGGCCGTATCCTCTCCGGTGGTGTGGACGCTGCCGCGCTATACCCGCCCAAGAAGTTCTTCGGTGCCGCCCGTAACGTAGAAAACGGTGGATCACTAACCATTTTGGCAACCGCACTGGTAGAGACCGGTTCCAAGATGGACGAGGTGATCTTCGAAGAGTTCAAGGGCACCGGCAACATGGAGCTGCGCCTGTCGCGTCAGCTGGCTGAGCGCCGTATCTTCCCGGCGGTGGATGTGGCCGCCTCGGGTACTCGCCGCGAAGAGCTACTAATCGACCCGGCACAGCTAAAGATCATGTGGAAACTGCGTCGCCTATTTGCTGGTCTTGACCAGCAGGCCGCCCTGGAACTGGTACTTAACAAGCTCAAAGACACTGCTTCCAACGCTGAGTTCCTGATGGCTGTTTCACGTCAAACACCGGCAGTAAGCGCTGCTGAGCAGGAAGTTAACGCCAAAGCCTAGGTGGCCCCAACGCCAACTGCGGCAAAGCTGAATAAAACAAGTGGTGGGAATCTCGCTGAGCGTGAGGTTCCCATTGCTTGTATGCGAGGTAATTGGCTGGCATAATCGCCACGTTGACCGGTTCACCTAAAAAACGGTTTTAGGACCCGGCAACCTCTGAAGCTATAAGGAGATTCCTAAATGAAGCAGGGTATTCACCCCGAATACGTGCCCACCACGGTGACTTGCACCTGTGGTAACACCTTCGAGACTCGCTCTACCGTCACCTCCGGTGAGATCCGCGTAGACGTGTGCTCTAACTGCCACCCCTTCTACACCGGCAAGCAGAAGATTCTGGACACCGGTGGTCGTGTGGCTCGCTTCGAGGCTCGCTACGGCAAGCGCAAGAAGTGATCTGGGTTTTACTACCCTAAATGGTGCCCCGGGCCGAGAGGTTCGGGGCATTTTTGCGTCCTTAGGACCCTGGTAGGCTTTAAGTATGTCTGATACCCATGCTGAGGATTTCTCTGCCGCCCGCGCACTTGTTGATGAATACACTGATATTGAAGCGAAAATGGCTAGTGCGGCCACTGATCCTGTGGCTCTACGTAAGCTAGGACGTCGCTATGCAGAGCTTGGACAGACAGTAGCTGCCTATAGGGATTGGGATTCGCTACGACAGGATCTGGCTGACGCCCGTGAGCTAGCTGAAGCCGACGCCGACTTTGCCGCAGAAATTCCGGCTTTGCAGGACGCTGAGGCGCAGGCTGCAGATAAGTTACGTAAGCTTTTGATTCCGCGTGACCCCGACGACGCCCGTGACGTAATCATTGAGGTTAAAGCTGGTGAGGGTGGGGAAGAATCCGCCCTATTTGCCGGAGACCTGGTGCGTATGTACACCCGTTATGCTGAGCGTATGGGTTGGAGCACCGAGGTGTTAAGCTTCACCGACTCTGACTTGGGTGGTTTTAAAGACATTCAGGTGGCCGTCAAAGCTAAAGGCACGGTGGCCCCTGAGGATGGGGTGTGGGCGCACCTGAAATATGAGGGTGGCGTGCACCGCGTACAGCGCGTGCCGGTGACTGAATCTCAGGGCCGCGTACACACTTCAGCTGCCGGTGTGTTTGTGATGCCTGAAGTTGATGACCCTGGCGAGATTGAAATTGACCCCAACGACCTGCGTATTGACGTGTTCCGCTCTTCAGGTCCCGGTGGTCAAAGCGTTAACACCACCGACTCGGCTGTGCGCATCACTCACCTACCCACTGGCATTGTGGTGTCTATGCAGAACGAAAAGTCCCAGCTGCAAAACAAGGAAGCGGCTATGCGCGTGCTGCGGGCCCGCCTGCTAGCTGAGCAGGCCGCCCAGGCTGAGGCTGAAGCTAACGCGGCGCGCCTAAGCCAGGTGCGTACTGTGGACCGCTCTGAGCGCATCCGCACCTACAACTTCCCCGAAAACCGTATCGCTGACCACCGCACCGGTTACAAGGCCTATAACCTGTCTAATGTGCTTGACGGTGATTTAGGGCCGGTAATTGACTCTGCGATTGTTATGGATGAGGCCGCGCGTCTAGCTGCTGTAGGTAACTGAAATGGTTGCGCCGCTGGCGGATCAGCCGCCGGCAGCAGACTCTGGCGCCCCAGAGCGAGCAATGCAGGCGCCGTCGCTGGAGGGGCAAAGCCAGAAAATGCCAGTAACTTCGCTGGCTGGGCAGGGACGCGCCCAAGTTATGCAAGCTATCTCCCAGGCCACTGCGCGCCTAGCTGAAAGCGGGGTGGCTAGTGCCCACAGTGACGCGCGCCAACTGGCGGAGTTTGTGCTGGGCGAAAAACTCTACCTGCTTAGCCAGGCGCCGCAGGACTTTTTTGACCGCTATGAGCAGGTGATCACCCGCCGCGCTGGGCGTGAGCCGCTACAGCTAATCACGGGCCGCATGTATTTTCGCCACCTGGAGCTGCTAAGCCAGCCGGGGGTGTTTATTGTGCGCCCAGAAACTGAGGTGGTGGCCGGGGCCGCGATCGAGGCCGCCAGCACCCTGTCTGCGCCGCTGGCGGTTGACCTGTGTACTGGTTCAGGTGCAATTGCCTGCGCGCTGGCCAGCGAGGTGCCCGGCTGTCGGGTGTGGGCGGTTGAACTAGATAGCCAGGCGGCAGCTTTAGCCCGTGCTAATGCGCTAAAAAACCAGGCCAACGTGAACGTAATTGAAGCAGACGCCACCGGCCCCTTAACTGAGTTAGCTGAAATTGAGGGCCAGGTGGATGTAGTGGTAACCAATCCGCCGTATGTGCCCGCAGGGCTTATTGAAGATAGCGAAACTGCCAACTATGACCCGCCCCTGGCGCTTTTTGGTGGGGGAGTCGATGGCTTGGAGCTACCCCTAAAACTGATTAAACGGGCCTCTAGCTTGCTGCGGGTGGGGGGAGTGCTGGTTATGGAGCATGACCCAAGCCAAGTGCAGGCCCTGGTCAAGGCGGCTAAGGCAGCTGGTTTTAGCCAGGCTGCCTGTCACCGGGATCTAACTGGCCGCCAGCGTTACCTGCAGGCGGTTAAGTAGCGTTTTGTGGCGGCTTTAGGGTCGACGACGGCGCGGGGCGCGGATGGCTAGACTGAGCCCGTGGATCTTTTTGGCGACCCCATGCGACTAAACCCTGCTGCTGTGCTACCGTCCCTTAGCGACGCCGATGAGGAAGCTTGGCAGCTGGTAGAGCCCCCTGCTGACTACGAAGAGGGCTACGACCTGCCCGAACTGGACAGTCAAGATCAAGCCGCCCTGGCTGCCTGGGCGGCCCAAGACTATGAACAGTGGCCCACCGCTATCCCCGGCGGCGTGGGCTTCACCAGCGACTACGCTGGCGTGGCAGCTGGTACAGCTGACTCTGACGCGGCTGACCCTAGCCAGGTAGGTAGCCAGGCGAGCAGCGCAGCAAAGGCAACCCACACAGGCGCCGTCGCCGCTTACAACGCGGGTGCCACTGCAAGCAAGCCCCACACGGGCGCCGTCGTGAACAACGACGCAAACCCCGCAGCCGAACAGCTTTTACAGGGCCTAAACCCAGCCCAATATGAAGCCGTCATCTACCAAGGCGGGCCACTACTGATCGTAGCCGGCGCCGGCTCAGGCAAAACCCGCGTGCTCACCCACCGCATCGCCTACCTGCTAGCCACCGGCCGGGCCCGAGGCAGCGAAATCCTAGCCATTACCTTCACCAACAAAGCCGCCGCTGAAATGCGCGAACGCCTAGAAACCCTAGTGGGAGGGGCCGGCAAATACATGTGGGTACTCACCTTCCACTCGGCCTGCGTACGCATCTTGCGCCGCGAACACGAAGCTGCCGGGCTAAGCTCAAGCTTCTCCATTTATGACGCCACCGACTCCCAGCGCCTAATCACCCTGATCGTGCGCGAACTAGGCATCGACCCCAAACGCTTCACCCCCAAAGCCTTCGCCAACCGCATCAGTGATTTAAAAAACGAGCTGATCACCCCGCTACAATTCGCCGAAACCGCCAACACCTCCAACCCCTTCGAACGCCACCTAGCTGAGGTATACCGCGCCTACAACCAGCGCCTAAAAGCCGCCAACGCCCTCGACTTTGACGACATCATCATGCGTACAGTCCAGCTACTGCGCGCCAAACCCGCCATAGCCCAGCTGTATCGACGCCGCTTCAGGCACGTACTGGTAGACGAATACCAAGACACCAACCACGCCCAATACGTGCTGGTGCGTGAACTTGTTGGGGTGGCCAGTCAAGGGCCCAGCGGGGAACTAACCGTAGTAGGTGACTCAGACCAGTCCATCTACGCCTTCCGGGGCGCCACCATCCGTAACATCGAAGAGTTCGAAAAAGACTTCCCTAACTCCCACACGATTTTGCTGGAACAAAACTACCGCAGCACCCAAAATATTTTGAGCGCCGCCAACGCCGTGATCAGCCAAAATGATGGACGGCGTGCCAAAAACCTGTGGACTGCGCTAGGCGAGGGCGAAAAAATCGTGGGCTACGTGGCCGACTCCGAATATGACGAAGCCCGCTGGGTCAGCCAAGAAATCGAGCGCCTAGGTGAAGAAAACGCGGTACGCCCCGGCCAAGTGGCGGTGTTCTACCGCACCAACGCCCAGTCACGCGCCCTAGAAGAAGCCTTCATGCGCGCCGGGGTGCCCTATAAAGTAGTGGGCGGCACCCGTTTCTATGAGCGCAAAGAAATCAAAGATGCACTAGCCTACCTGCGCGCCGTAGATAACCCAGACGACACCGTCTCGCTGCGCCGCATTTTCAACGTGCCCAAACGTGGACTTGGCCAAAAAGCTGAAGCCACCCTGGCCGCCCACGCCGAACAGTACGGTATCTCTTTTGGCCAAGCCATTAGCGACGCCGCCGGCAGGGCGCGCCCGCAAACCCCTGATGGTCAAATCACGCTTACTCCGCCAGTTGCGGGGCTAGCCACCCGCACCCGCACCCAGGTGCGCCGCTTTGACGACATTTTGGAAGGTTTACGCACCCAGCTGCGTGAAGGTGCCGGGGTGGCTGAGCTACTCGACTCAGCCCTAGAGGCTAGTGGTTACCTGGCTGAGCTGCGCGCCAGCGACGATCCCCAAGACGCCAGCCGCGTAGAAAACCTGGCTGAACTGCACGCGGTAGCCGAAGACTTCCAGCAGGAAAACCCCACCGGCACCCTGGCTGAGTTCCTAGAACGCGTCTCACTAGTGGCAGATTCAGACCAAATCCCCGACGACGACGGCGGACAAGGCCAAGTCACCCTCATGACCGTGCACACCGCCAAAGGCCTGGAATTCCCGGTAGTGTTCGTCACCGGCTTTGAAGACGGTACCTTCCCGCACTCGCGGTCTTTAGCTGACGAGAGTGAACTGGCTGAGGAGCGGCGCCTGGCCTATGTGGCGCTAACGCGCGCCCGTGAGCGCCTGTACCTGACTCGGGCGGCGGTGCGCAGCGCCTGGGGGGCTTCCAATGTGATGGTGGCTTCGCGTTTCCTTGACGATATTCCGCCCGAGCTTATGCGCTGGGAGCGGGAGGCGTCCTCAATGGATAGTTTGCGCGCCGGCTACGGTGGTTTCAGCGGCGGCTACGGCGACGGCGGCTATGGTGGTGGCGGTGGCTATGGCGGCGCTGGCTATGGTGGGGGCTACCGAGGGGGCCGGGGCGATGGTGGCGGCTACCAAGGCGGCAGTGGATCCAGTTATGGCGGTGGATATTCTGGCGGCGGGCGCCGAGTGGATGAAGACGATGATTTTTCTGCGCCAATTGGCAGCGGGCGGCGCTCTAGTGGGAAGCTGGGGCGCGTTGAGAGCGCTAAAGACCGCGCCAAAGACCGCGCTAAGGCCCGCCGCAGCCAGAAGCTAGGTGTTAAAGCTGAGCCGGAGGCAGAAGAATCGGGTATTAAGCTTGGCGACAAGGTACGCCACGACGCCTACGGTGTGGGCACGGTGATCGCCCTGGAGGGTAGCGGTAAATCCACGGTAGCCAAGGTGGAGTTTAGCGACGGGGTAGTTAAACGTCTGATGCTGCGCTACGCGCCAGTGGTTAAGCTCTAGCTGGTCAAGGCGCGCCGGCGCGGGGCAGCTGCCCAAGGCTGGCAGCAGCCCGCGAGCGCCGGCGCCCACATTTGCTTCTCTTGGGCGCCCTGGTGGCGCCCAGAGAATGGGCGCTAGCCAAATCTGGCCAAGAGCCAGTGCTAACAATGGGTGGGGGGCACGTAAAGAAATTTACGTGCCCCCCACCCATTTGGGGTTTAACCCGCTATCTGTGGGCGGCTAGGCCGCCCACCAGCTACCACCTGGTTGCTCACAAAGGCGGCAACTTGGATTTGTCGATAGCTACCTCATCCTGGCTGACCACCGGAATTACGTGCTCAAGGCGTAGCCACCACTGATCACGCGGGCGGCGGTTAACTAGGTCAAGCTCGTCGTTCATGTGGGCCAGCGGGCTGTCGCGGAACTCGCCGTTAACCAGGCCTACATAGTGGCCTCGGGCGGTGCCGGCAACTAGCTCATCAACCAACACCTGCATGGCGTTGGTGACTAGGCGGGTAGCCATCAGGCGGTCAAAAGCGGTGGGGTTGCCACCTTGCTGGACGTGCCCAATCACAGATTCACGCACGTCGTACAGACCATTGGATTCCTGGGCGAAAACGTCAGCCAGTAGCTTGGTGGAGTACAGGCCGCAGGCGGCCTCATTACGCAGCACCAGGTAGAGGCGCCGTCCGTCGCGGAAGGACTTAACCATGTCGCTGGTGGCGGAGGCGATCTCGTCAAGAGTGGCGTCGTGCTCAGGCAGGTACACCTTTTCAGCGCCGGTAGCTAGGCCACTCATTAGGGTCAGGTAGCCGCAGCGCCGACCCATAACCTCAGCCACGAAGCAGCGCTTAGAAGCTGAGGCAGACAGCTTAATGGCGTCCAGGGTGGAAACCGTGGAGTTCACGGCGGTGTCTGCACCAATGCTCAGCTCGCTGCCGGGCAGGTTGTTGTCGATCGAGGCGGGCACGCACACAATCGGAATGTTGAAGGCAGGGTATCGGTCACGTTCCTTAATTAGGGTGTGGGCCCCCAGGTAGGCGTTGAAGCCACCAATCACAATCAGACCATCAATGTGGTTGGATTCCAGGGAGCGCCCAATGCTGTAAAGCTGCTCAATAGTGGGGTAGTCGCGGTGAGTACCTAGGGCTGCACCGCCTTCACCTACCCAGCCTTCGACGTCGGCCCAAGACAGCTCCTTTACGGCGCCGTCAAGCAGACCCGGGAAACCACCCTCAATACCCAGCATGGTCAGCCCGTGGTCAATACCCAAACGCACCGCAGCGCGGGCGGCAGTGTTCATACCGGGAGCCAGGCCACCGGCGTGCAAAATAGCTACGCGCTTGTTCTTCACCGGGGAGGCCTCGTTGTGAGAGCTCTGCAGCGGCGGAGTGGACATGTTTTCAAAGATTTGCAGCATCTGCGCGAAGGAAGCGCCACGGGCCTCTACCGCCGCCTCATAGTCGCCGTCCTTAATGTAGGTGGCCACAGCGCGAGTGTTTTCTACCGACTGCATTAGCGGCAGGTGCGCAATACGGTTGTGGCGCACCCCAATAATGTGCGGCTCACTTTCAGGAGTGGCTCGCAAAACTTCCTGGGCTGCGGCGTAACCCAGCAGGGTGGACATCCAGCGGTCATAGGCGCTGGGGCGGCCACCGCGCTGAACGTGACCCAAAATGGTTACGCGGGCATCCTCGCCTAGGCGCTCTTCTAGTACGTCACAGACATGAGCGGCAGTAATCTGGTTGCCTTCACGGTCTTGGGCGCCTTCGGCCACAATCACCATCGAGTCGCGGCGTCCAGCAGCGCGCCCGGCCTGCAGCTTGTTGCACATGTCTTCTTCCCAGCCATCGGCCGGGGGTAGCTCAGGCACAAACACATAGTCGCAGCCGCCAGCTACCGCACTCATCAGCGCCAGGTAGCCGCAGTGGCGACCCATAACCTCAATTACGAAGGTGCGCTGGTGGGAGGCCGCCGTCGACGATAGAGAGTCAATAGCCTCCATAATGCGGTGCAAAGCCGAGTCTGCACCGATAGTCATGTCAGTGCCTACCAGGTCATTGTCAATCGAACCAACCAGACCAGCAATCATTAGCTGCGCGTGGGCTGCGGCCACTTCAGGGGTGATACGCCCAGCTTCCATAAGCTCAGCCAGCAGCGAGGGCCAGGCCTTACGGAACTCGTTGGTGCCCGTTAGCGAACCGTCACCGCCGATCACCACTAGGCGGTCAATGCCATGCTCTAGTAGGTTAGCTGCCGCCGAGAGCATACCTTCGCGGGTGCGGAACTCCTTGGAGCGGGCGGTGCCGATGATGGTACCTCCACGGTGCAAGATAGAACCCACACTGTCCCAGTTAAGCGGCCGAATCCCGTCTCCACCAGCAACTGCCCCAGCCCAGCCTTCCATGACTGCGTAGGGTTGTGCTCCTAGACGTAGCGCGGTACGCACCACTGCACGCACGGCAGCGTTCATACCCTGTGCGTCACCTCCGGAGGTAAGCACCCCAATACGCACCGGGGTGTTTTCTGTAGCCACCTTGCATCTCCTTCCGGGTAAAAAAACTCACTAATATTGTCCTATATAGAGAGTGGCTTGCGCCATGTATCCACGCAAATCAAGACTAATTTGGCCCTTTGGTCCCCACTGCGTGAATAGGCGAGTTAACCTAATAGAAATAAATGCCGTCAACCCTTGAAAGGATACGCCGGTGGATCTTTACGAATACCAGGCACGGCAACTGTTTAAGGCACATGGGGTGCCAGTTCTTGGTGGTGAGGTAGCTAGCACTGCGCAGCAGGCGCGCGAGATCGCCCAGGAACTATTTGCTAACGGCTCCCAGCTAGTGGTTGTTAAAGCCCAGGTTAAAACTGGTGGGCGTGGTAAGGCCGGGGGTGTCAAGCTGGCCCGCAGTGCGCAGGAGGCCTTTGAACGCGCCCAGGAAATCCTTGGCATGGACATTAAGGGCCACACCGTACACAAGGTGCTTATCAGCGATGGTGCCGACATTGAGCAGGAGTTCTACTTCTCGGTGCTGCTAGACCGCGCCCAGCGGGCCTACCTGGCGATGTGCTCGCGTGAAGGCGGCATGGATATTGAGACTTTAGCTAAGGAACGCCCTGAGGCTTTGGCTAAGGTGGCAGTAGACCCGCTAGTGGGGATCGACGCCGCTAAGGCCGCTGAGATTGTGGCTGCGGCTGGTTTTGAGCCCGGTAAGGTGGCCGACGACGTCGCCGGGGTAATCCTTAAGCTGTGGGAGGTTTTCACTGGCGAGGACGCCACCTTGGTGGAGGTAAACCCGCTGGTGCTAACCCCGCAGGGCACCGTGCTAGCCCTGGACGGCAAGGTCAGCTTGGATGACAACGCCCGTATGCGCCACCGTGACCACGAGCAGTTTGTAGACACGGTAGATGCCGACCCGCTAGAGACTCGCGCTAAGGCAGCGGGCCTTAACTATGTGCGTCTAACCGGTGAGGTGGGTGTGCTAGGTAACGGTGCCGGCCTGGTTATGTCCACCTTGGATGTGGTGGCTGGCGCCGGTGAACGCCACGGCGGTATGCGCCCAGCTAACTTCCTAGATCTAGGGGGCGGCTCTAGCGCCCAGGTGATGGCCACCGGCCTGGAGGTAGTTGCCTCTGACCCGCAGGTACGCGCCATTTTGGTGAATGTTTTTGGGGGTATCACTTCTTGCGTGTCAGTGGCTGAAGGCATTGTTGCGGCAGTGTCCTCGCTGGGGGAGTCTTTCACTAAGCCGATCGTGGTGCGTCTAGATGGCAACCAAGCTGAGGCCGGGCGCGCTATTTTGGCTGAAGCTAACTTGCCGCAGGTAACCATTGCCGAAACTATGGATGGCGCCGCCGACCGCGTTACCGCCATCGCCCAGGAACTAGGGGAGAACTAATGAGCATCTTTCTTTCGCACTCAGATCGTGTCCTGGTGCAGGGCATGACCGGTTCCGAAGGTCAAAAGCACACCCGCCGTATGCTAAGCGCGGGCACCAAAGTTGTGGGTGGGGTTAACCCTCGCAAGGCTGGTACCAGCGTTGACTTTGAAGTTAGCCCCATTGGCCCGGGCAGCGGCGAAGTTAAGGCCGGCACGGTATCAGTTCCGGTTTACGGCACTGTAGCTGAGGGTAAGGCCGCCACTGGCGCCGAGGTTTCCGTAGTGTTTGTGCCCCCGGCTTTTACTAAGAGTGCCGTAATTGAGGCGGTTGACGCCGGTATGCGCCTGGTTGTGGTTATCACTGAGGGGGTGCCGGTAGCTGACGCCACCATGTTTAGGGCTTACGCCGCCGCCCACGGCACCCAGATCATTGGCCCCAACTGCCCGGGAATTATCAGCCCGGCTAAATCCAATGTGGGTATCACCCCTCCTGACATTACCGACGCCGGCCCGGTGGGTTTGGTTTCTAAATCCGGTACGCTCACCTACCAGCTCATGTATGAGCTGCGCGACCTGGGCTTTACCACCTGCATTGGGATTGGTGGAGACCCGGTGGTGGGTACCACCCACATTGACGCCCTGGCTGGTTTTGAGGCCGACCCTGACACTGAAGTGATCGTGATGATCGGTGAAATTGGTGGCGACGCCGAAGAGCGCGCTGCCGCCTACATCAGCGAGCATGTCACTAAACCGGTGGTGGCTTATGTGGCCGGCTTTACCGCCCCTGAGGGTAAAACCATGGGACACGCTGGTGCGATTGTGTCGGGTTCTTCAGGAACCGCAGCGGCTAAAAAGGTAGCGCTAGAGGCTGTGGGGGTTAAGGTAGGTCGTACCCCAACCGAAACCGCCGAGCTAGCACGTGCGGCCTACCAGGAGCTCCACGCTAACTGATGAGCACTTCAGCCACCCCAACTAGAACCGAACTGACTGTCCCTAGCGACTGGCCTGGAGCCGTACGCGCCGGCGTCGAATGGGTTGCCTTGGGGTGGCTGAGTGTCGTTATCCCCACCTTATTGGTGGCTTTGATTGTCACTCCCTCAGTGCAGTATTCAACTGTGTCCTCCCTGGCCTCAGGCACTAATTTGTGGCTGCTGGGGCTAGGGGGTGCGCGCCATTCCGAAATTGATGGCACCCTATCTTTGCCGCTGCTGGGGCTGACTATTTACAACCTCTGGCTGGCGCGTAGCTTTATTAGGCGCGCCCAGCTGTTTAATGTTTCAGCCATTGTGGTAACTGCCTGCACTAGTGCGGGGGCAGCTTTTGTGGGTTCATTTACCGCCCCCTCATCAAGCAGTTTTTTCCCGGCGGTGCTTTTTAGTGGGCTTTTAGCGGCGGTTGTGGCCGCAGTTGAACTGGGACGCGCCGGCCATTTAGACGACACCCGTTTAGGTAAGGCCTGGGCTAGGCGGCCCCTGTGGCTGGGCCTGGGGTTGCGCCTGGCTGGCTTTGAGCTGCTGACTTTAGCGACGGCGGCGCTAGTGGTTTTAGCACTGGCGCTAGTGACCGGTTTTTCACGTATCTCCACCCTGCATGACTCCCTGGTGGGGGCGGGTACTGTGGCCACTGTTTCGCTACTTACTTTGCAGATCCTGTGGTTGCCTACCGCCGCCATCTGGGCGCTTAGCTGGCTGGCAGGCCCCGGTTTTGCCCTGGGTCAAGGTAGCTTGTTTAGCCCGGGGGTGGTGCGCGCCGGTAGCGTGCCGGCCCTGCCAATGCTGGGGGCGCTACCTAAAACTGCTTTTGGCTCAGCCTGGATCATTATCGTGGTTCTAATACTGGGGCTGACCCTGGTGACCTGGCTGGCTATAGGACGCAAAGTGGCCGCCAACAGTAAGCTAATTAGCCTGCGTGCCACCCTGGCGCTGGGGGCAACCGCGATTATTACTAGTTCACTGGTGATTTTGCTGCTTTGCCTGGCCGCTAGTGGCTCTGTGGGGCCGGGGCGCATGAGCGTAGCTGGCCCCAGAACCCTGGCGGTGGTGGGTGCTTTAGCTGCCCAACTATTTGCCGCAACCCTGCTGGGGCTGGTGTTGCCCCATCCGCGTGTGCGTCTAGGTGCAAGTCAAACCAAACACAAGATTGAGGTAGTTTCCATGAGCGCATCTAAAGCTGCTGCCCGCAGCGGCAATGAACCCAAGCGCCTGGTGGTGCTGGCTTCGGGCTCAGGCTCAAACCTGCTGGCTATCCTAAAGGCCTGCCAAGACCCCACCTATGGGGCCAAGGTGGTGGCAGTAGGCGCCGACAAAACCTGTAAAGCACTCGATTACGCCGCCCAGTACCAGGTGCCCAGCTTTGTGGTGCCGCTAAAGGACTACCCCAGCCGCGCCAGTTGGGACCAGGCCCTCACCGACGCCGTCGCCAAATACCAGCCCGACCTGGTGGTCTGCGCGGGCTTTATGAAGCTGGTGGGGGAGAGCTTCCTAGCTGAATTTGGAGGCAAAACCATTAACACCCACCCGGCTTTGCTACCCAAGTACCCTGGCGCCCATGCAGTACGCGACGCTTTGGCTGACGGCGCCACGGTTTCGGGAGCCACCTTGTTCTGGGTGGATGCGGGCGTGGACACCGGCAAGATCATCGCCCAGGTGCAGGTGCCGGTTAAACCCGGTGACACCCACGAGAGCCTAACTGAGCGTATTAAGGCCGCCGAAACTCCTCAGCTTGTAGCTGAGCTGGGCAAACTAGTGCGCAGCTAGATTTTGGCGTGAGCGCGGCTAAATATTGTGCGCGCACTAACTTAAAGCAACCCCAACTCTACAGTAAACTGGGGTTGTTATCGCTGTAACTGGCGTGGGTGGGTCACCACCGGGGAGCGGCGAGCCCTTGAAACTTAAGTTTTAAGGGGTAAACCATGGCGCCGCCCGCCTGGGTGCCTAGGCAGTTATTTTCCAGTTTCAAGGAGTCAAATTGACTGCAATCCCCACTGCTCACGTGCCCACGGAAGGTCTAGTAAACCCTGACCAGGTGCCGGTTAAGCGCGCCCTGCTGAGCGTTTACGACAAGACCAACCTGGTGGAGCTAGCCACCCAGCTACACGCCAACGGGGTTGAGCTAATTTCTACCGGTTCCACCGCCGCCACCATTGCCGCCGCCGGCATTCCGGTCACCCCGGTGGAGCAGGTTACCGGCTTCCCCGAGTGCCTAGAAGGCCGCGTTAAGACCCTGCACCCCAAGATTCACGCCGGTATTTTGGCTGACCGTCGTAAGGACGCTCACCTGGCCCAGTTGCGTGAACTGCAGGTAGCTCCCATTGACCTGGTGGTGGTTAACCTTTACCCCTTCACTGACACGGTTGCCTCTGGCGCTGACTTTGACGCCTGCGTTGAGCAGATCGACATTGGCGGCCCCTCCATGGTGCGCGCCGCCGCCAAAAACCACCCGGCAGTAGCGGTAGTGGTAGACCCGGCCCGTTACCCTGAGGTAGCCCAGGCTGTGTCTGCAGGTGGCTTCACCCTCTCTCAGCGCCGGGCCCTAGCCGCCGCCGCCTTCGCTCACACCGCCAGCTACGACGTCGCCGTCGCCAGCTGGTTCTCCACCCAGTTAGAGACCGAGGCAGCCCTACCGGAGTTTGTGGGCGCCACCTTCACCCGCGCCCACGCCCTGCGCTACGGTGAAAACCCGCACCAGAGCGCTGCTCTGTACACCCAGGGCCAGGCCCAGGGCATTGCCGGCGCCGAGCAGCTGCACGGTAAGGCCATGAGCTACAACAACTACACCGACGCTGACGCGGCTGTGCGCGCCGCCTACGACCAGGGCGAGGCCACCACCGTGGTGGTAGTTAAGCACGCCAACCCTTGCGGCATTGCGGTAGATGAGGATGTGGCTAAGGCTCACGCTAAGGCCCACGCCTGCGACCCGGTGTCTGCTTACGGCGGCGTAATCGCCACTAATGCCACCGTCACCGCCGCCATGGCCGTCCAGGTTAAGCCGATTTTCACTGAGGTGATTGTGGCCCCTGAGTATGAACCGCAGGCACTAGAAATCCTCAGCGCCAAGAAGAACCTACGTATTTTGCGCCTGCCTAAGCCGGTACGTGGTGGCTATGAGTTCAAGCAGGTAACCGGCGGTCTGCTGGTGCAAGAGCGTGACAATGTTGACGCCGTCGGTGACGACCCGGCCCGCTGGCAGCTGGTGGCCGGCCCCAGCGCCGACGCCGAAACCCTAGCTGACCTACGTTTTGCCTGGAATGCTGTGCGCTCGGTGCGCTCCAACGCGGTGCTGCTGGCACACGCTGGCGCCACTGTGGGTGTGGGTATGGGCCAGGTTAACCGCGTTGACTCGTGCAAGCTGGCCATTGAGCGCGCCAACACCCTAGGCGCGCGCGCCACTGGCGACGCCGCCGCCAATCAGGCCAACAGTGCCGGTGGGGCGGATGCCAGCCAGATCCTAGCCACCAGCGCCCCCCAGCGTGCGGTGGGTAGCGTAGCTGCCTCTGACGCTTTCTTCCCCTTCGCCGATGGCCTGCAGCTGCTTATCGACGCCGGGGTTAAGGCTGTGGTGCAGCCTGGCGGCTCTATCCGCGACGCAGAAGTGATTGAGGCCGCCCAGGCCGCCGGCGTGACCATGTACTTCACTGGTACGCGCCACTTCGCTCACTGATACATTTAGCGGGGGCAGGTTTATACCTGTCCCCGCTTTATATCCCAACCCCTTTAAGTCCCACCGCTTTTAAATTCCGCCCCCTTTAAGTTCCCACCCACGCCAGCGTGTTAAACCAATATGTTAGCCAGGCGTTAAACAAGGAGCCCCATGGATTTAGTACTGGTAGCCGCCCCCATAGTTTTGGCGACCGTATTTTCCGCAGCTGCTATCGGTAAGCTCACCTCCGGCGTCGATGACGCCGATACTTGGCGTGAACTGGGCCTACCCAAATTCCTAAACCAAACCTGGCTGCGCCGCGCCCACCCCTGGGCTGAGCTGGCCCTGGCGCTAGCTTTACTGGTTGTGCCCGGAGTACTGGCTTGGCCGGTGGCTCTGGCCGCGCTGGTTTTGGTCAGCTTCTACCTGGCGCTGATTGTGCGCCTGGCCCGCCAAGATCAGGCCAGCTGCAACTGTTTTGGGGCTAAAAATGCCACCCCAGTGGGCCCGGCGCTAATTGCCCGCAACCTGGCACTAGTGGCCCTGGCCTTGCTTTGGCTGGTGGCGCTAGCCCTGGGCACACCAGTTTTCGCGCTTCAAGTGGCCACTAACCCGCCAGTTCTAGCCCTGGCAGCGGTGGCGGCAGTTACTTGGCTACTAGCCCAAGCTTCACTTGGTAAAGCACCGGCGCCAGTAGAGCAAAGCGGTTTTGCCCAAGATTATCTAGACGCTCCCGTCAGCCAGCAAGAAGGCGAGTATCTGCGCGCCCTGATTCCCATCGCCACCCTCTACGATGAGTTTGAAAGCGGCTACAACCTGCGCGCCTATTCAGCCCGCCAGGCTCACCTGTTGCTGTTCCTATCTATGGAATGCGGCTACTGTGACGATATTAAAGCCCTAGTGCCCGGCTGGATCAACGCCATTCCCCAGGTGGCTATTAAGGTGGTTTCCCCACGCAGCGCCGAGGAATACTTCGCTAAGGGAGACCCCTACTCGCTGCGTGGACACTATCTACGTGACGTTAACGAGGAAGTTTCCCACCTGCTGGCAATTGAGGCAGTGCCCGCCGCCGTGCTTTTGGGTACCGACGGCCTCTTAGCCGGTGGCCCAGTTGAGGGTAAAAAAGCCGTAATTGAGCTGGTAGAGCAGATGCTGGAACAAATCAGCGACGCCGTCGACACCGGTGACCTACCTGCTGAAGCCTCCAGCTACGGCGCGGTAAAAGGTATGCTGTAGCGGTTGCCAAGGAGAAAAATGAGCGAAGAAACAGCTGAAAGCGTACTTTCCCCTAACCAGTTGCCGCCGCGTCACTACTATCGCGTGGCCGGGGTGGGGGTAGTGACGGTTTGCGTGCTAATCGTGGTGGCCACGGCGCTGCTGGGTTACTCACGTTTTGCGGTTTTGGAGGCCGCTGCACTGACTGGCGCCCTTACCATAATTCGCCTGCTGCGCCCCGAGGGCACCTGGATTCAGGCCCGCAGCCGGTTTGAAGATTTAGTGGTGGGTACTGGCCTAACCGTTGGTTTAGTGCTGCTGTCCACCTACGCTAACCTGCCGCGCATCTACTAAAGCCTGCTCTGCCTTGGCTGCGCTGGGCCGACGGCGTAGCTGGCATAGCGACGCCGCAGCTGACTGGGCTGGTTTGGGCGTCAGTTGGCTTAGTTGCCAGGGCCGACGCCGCAGCTTCAGGCGCCCCTATGGCTTAGGCACTACGGCGAGCGTCGGCTTGCTTAACCGCCTGGGCCACTTCCTGGGGTTTTAACAGCGGCACCATATGTGAGCTGGTTGAAGCCTGCCACAGGTGTGCATCAGGCAGCTTGCTCGCATACTCACTGTGGGCCTTAAACCACTCTGACTCAGGTGAAGAGCTGGCCAATAAAATCTCTACCGGCACCTGCGGATAGGGTAGGGGCTGCTCGCGCAGCTTCGCTAGCGCCGGGTAGTAGCCCTTATTTTCTTGACGACGCGCTTTTAAAGCGGCGTCGCTGACGTCCTCGACGCGCACTTTTTGCTGCAACCGCGCCGGTAAATGCTTATAGCCTGCAGCCATTAGGAAAATGGGGAGTAGTTTAAGATCGCGGCTAAAAGTGATCGCCGAATCAAAAAGCGCCTCCAGGCGTTTACCTAGGGGACCAATCTGGGCCCCCACAAATTCACTTGAGGGATCAACCAGCACCAGCGCCTTAACCAACTGTGGCTGGCGTGCGGTTAGTAAACGGGCCATGATGCCCCCATAGGAATGGCCCACAATAATGGCCCCCTGGGGTGCGTAAGCTCGCACCACCTGCTCTAGGTCTGCCACCAGGGCCTCTAGGCTGCGCTCTGTTGCGGCCGGTGAGCGACCCAGGCCGGAGCGATCATAGCTGATCGTGCGGTAGCCGGCTTTTGCCAGTAAATGAGCCACATTTGCCCACAGTAGGCGCGAGAGCCCCAGGCCGGATTCAAACACTACCGGCGGCTTAGCCTCGCTTGTCGCAGCCGCTGGCGCCGTCGTCGCAGGTGGGGCTAACGACGCAGGTGTCGCAGCCGCTGGCGCCGTCGTGGTTGCAGCCGCCCCGGAAAACGGCAGATGCTCCACTACATGCAGCCGGCGCCCGTCGCTTAAATCAACATAGCTGTGCTTTGAACGGGGCCAATTTACCTGCTTAGCGCTCATGGCTTCACCATAATCGGATTGATCAGTTAAAACGATGGGAAACTGACAAATTTCGCTATATGCGGCGAATGCATATTTTAGAAAATAATGTAAGAAAATCTCACTATACGGAGAATGTAGCGCTATAAGCCAAATATTGAGATTATGTTGCATACCTAGGCGTTGACGCTATTGGCGGCGTACCGCGTTCGCCAGGCGCCTCGCCGCGAGCGAAGGAAAAGGCATGATCTCGGTGCGTAAGCTGGCAAAAGCTGGCGGCATCCTGTTTTGGGTGATTCTAGCGATAGTGACTGCTTTGGTGGTGGGCTCTATTAAGGTGGGTTCCTCCCCGCTGATCACCGTGCCGCTGGCGCGTGTATTCGTTACTTTTTCGGCGATTTTCGCCCAGTTCTTAAGTTTTGCAATTCCGCTGATCATCGTGGGTTTGGTAACCCCAGCAATTGCAGATTTAGGACGTGGAGCCGGTAAGTGGCTCTCTATTACTGCGGCCCTGGCCTATGGCTCCACCCTGTTTTCAGGTTTCCTTACCTACGTGGTGTGCGCCAGCATTTTCCCGCACATTATCACCAAGTCTTTGGCCTCTAATGTGGGTAAGGCCGACGCCGGCAGCCTCAAGTCTTATTTTGAAGTGGAAATGCCCCCGGTTTTTGGGGTCATGACGGCGCTGCTGCTGTCTTTCGTAATCGGCATTGGCCTGTCGCTGGTGCCCAGGGGTGTGCTGCGTAAAGCCAGCATTGAATTTAGGGCTATTATCAGCGCTTTGATCAACAAGATCATTATTCCGCTGCTGCCGTTGCACGTGTTTGGTACCTTCTTGAACCTGGCTATCTCAGGTGCAGCGTGGCGCATTATGCGCACCCTGCTGAGCGTAGTAGTGGTGGTGCTGGTACTGGAAGTGGTTATCCTGCTGACCCAGTTTGTGGTAGCTGGGCTGATTGGCAAGCGCAACCCGTTAAAGGCGCTGTGGACCATGATGCCCGCCTACACCACCGCCCTGGGTACCTCTTCCTCGGCTGCCACCATCCCGGTGACTTTGCGTCAGACTCGCAAAAATGGGGTATCTGCGCCGGTAGCTGCTTTTACCGTGCCTCTGTGCGCCACTATCCACCTGGCTGGTTCAACCTCGAAAATTACCGCCTTTTCTCTGGCCATTATTGCCTCCCAGGGCATGCACGTTTCAACGATGCAGTATGCCGGCTTTATTTTCATGCTGGGTATTGTCATGGTGGCCGCCCCGGGTGTGCCCGGAGGCGCGATCATGGCCGCCACCGGGGTGCTCTCTTCAATGCTGGGCTTTAACGAGTCCGCTATCGCCCTTATGATCGCCACCTACATCGCTTTGGACCCCTTCGGCACCGCCACCAACGTAACCGGCGACGGCGCTATTGCCATTGTGATTGACCGCCTGGCTCACGGTAAGTTCAACGATGCTAAAGCTGACCCGGAAAACGCCCGGGAGCTGTCTTTTGACGGCATGGCCTACCTGGACAAGGTTTCGGTAGAAGGGGTAGTCACCGACGAAGACCGCGCCCTATCCCAGCAGCTGGGAGCCTAGTGCGTCGCGACATCCACAAGGCCATACAAGGCTCTGTCCCAGCAGCTGGCTAGCGTGCGTCTAATGCGCTGGCGCCATAACTGCTGCAGTGAACACCCTTAAAAAATAGTTAGCGCTAACCATTACGGTTAGCGCTAACTATTTATGTAATTGCTGGGGTTTATCGGCTATCGACCCCAGAGTGGTGCACAAGCGGGCTTAGCGATCCATAAGCTGGCGCAGCGGGCCGGGAGTGTTCATTAGCTTTTGGGGCTTGCCGCTTTGAACAATCTGGCCGTTTTCAAAGACCACTACCCGGTCAGCCAGTTCCAGGCCCACCAACGTATGGGAGACTTCCAAAATAGTGGCTTCAGGTAGTGCCTGGCGCAAAGACTTACGCACGCTAGCAGCCAGCTTCAGATCCATATGTGAAGTGAACTCATCCAAAATCAGCAGACGTGGCTTAGCTACCAGGGCCCGGGCAAAAGCCAGACGCTGAGCCTGGCCGCCAGAAAGCGAACTGCCACGCTCACCCACAAGCGTGTCGAGCCCCTTAGGCATAGCCCGCACCTCAGCAGCCAGCTGGGCGTATTCCAGCGCCTGCCACAGCTGGGCAGTATCGGCTTGCGGGGCCGCCAGGGCCAGATTCTCACGGATAGTGGCGCGCATAATGAACGGATGCTGGCTTACCAACTGCACTTGGGAACGCAGCGAATCAACCTTAAGCGTGCGCACATCGTGGCCATCAAGCAGCACGCGCCCGCCCACAGGATCATCACAGCGCGCCGCCAACATGCTCAGTGTGGACTTGCCGCTACCGCTAGCACCCGCCAACACCGTCCAAGAACCAGCATTTAGGTGCAGGGAAACCTGAGTTAAAGCCTGGTGTTTACGCTCACCGGGGTAGGCGTAAGAAACCTTGTGCCAGGTGACCTCCAAACCAGACTTGGCGGCGTCGTCGCGATGAGTAGGCAGAGCCTTGGGCCCATCAAGCAAAGCCGGCCCATGGGCGGTGGCATAAACCCGCTCAGCACTAGCCCAAGCTACCGACACTGAAGAAGGCATATCCTCCAAGGTACGCGCGCTAGTACGCTGAGCTACCAGGGCGGCAATCACCGCCACCACTGTGGGGGCCTGAGCCAGGGGAGCGGCCTCAAAAACCGGGTCGCGCAGCCAAATAAATAGCACCCCAAACAGCATCAGGGCCATCAACAGCTGCCCAGCCGCCCAACGCAGCGCCGCCCAAGCCCGTACCGGAGCATCAGCGATGGTGATCGAATCACCAATGCGTTCAAGCTGCTCTAGACGCTGCAACTGGGCGCCATAAGAAAGCACCTCGTTGTAGCCCTGCACCGAGTCAGTTACGTGGGCCTGCAGCTGGCCGCGAATCTTGGCGCTCTTTTGAGCCCCGGCAAGAGAAAACTTAGCACCCATCAAAGGCACCGCCACCAGGGTCAGCGCCAGCATCACCAGGACAAAAATAGAAACCGTAGCCGGAGACACAAAGGCGATCCACACCCAGGTCAGCAGCGGCACTACCAGGGAACTTACTAGCGGCGCCAAAGTGTGGGCAAAAAACACCTCAATGCGGTCAATATCCTTAGTTAGCCGCCCAGTCAGTTCAGCTGAGCGGGTATGCAAAGACAGGCGTGGTGACTGGGGCAGCATGGACTTAAACAGCGCGATGCGCAGCAGCTCTAGGGCTTTGAAAGCAACTAGGTGCCCCATGAACTGTTCGGCGTAGCGCAATGCGGCCTTAACCAGGGCAATGATCAAACATGCCAGCAAAAACAGCCACACCAGGCCAGTATCGAGCCCGCCGCCACCGCTGAGCTTACGCAGCGCCACCGCGAGTGCATAGGCCCCCAGGGAGTAGATAACTACCTGCAAGATCTGGTCCAGTAGGCGTGCACTTACTGACAGGGCCAGAGGCTTTAGTGCCGGCCGCGTGACTTCTAGGATCCAGTTATAAACCCGACGCCGTGACATCAGTCGTCCTCTCCGCTAGAGCTGTGGGCTGAGTTGGCATCCATAGCAGTTGGTTTTTTGGCAGAGTTTTTCTTGGTTTTAGTGGGTTTTTGCATCTGGGCTAGAGAGGCTAGCGCTGAGGTTAGGGGAGTGGTCATGGCGTCGCCGCTAACCTTGGCGGCCAGGAGCTGGTCTGCCTGGGCTTTGGTGGGTTGGGCTGGGCCGGTGGGCTTAGCCTTGGGTTTGCGCGGCGTTAGCTCGTGGAGTTTGCCTTTAGAAACCTTAAAGATGCGGTCAGTGTGGATTAGCGCCGCTGGGCGGTGCGAAATGGTTACCACAGTGCGGTTGGCACCTAGGTTTTCTAGGGCTTTAGTGATGGCAGCTTCGCTGGCCAGATCTACTTGGCTGGTGGGCTCATCCAATAGCAAGATGGGGCGGTCAGCTAGCACGGCGCGGGCGATAGCCAGGCGTTGGGCTTGGCCTCCTGATAGGCCCATGCCGCTGTCGCCCAGCATGGTTTCTAGTCCTTTAGGTAGGGCTCGAATTTCGGTGTCAAGCTGGGCTACTTCCAGGGCCCGCCATAGTTCTTCAGTGGTGGCTTCAGGCTTAGCTAGACGTAGGTTTTGGGCTACCGTGTCACCAAAGAGCCATGAGCGCTGGCTAACTAGGGCACTGGAGCGCTGCACACGCGACATATTGGCTGGGCGCAGGCGGATAGGGCCAAGGCGCCCGTAGCCTTCGCGGGGTAGTAAGTGGCCTGCCAGTAGTGCCATAAGCGTGGATTTGCCGGCTCCTGAGCGGCCCACAATACCGATGTGTTCACCCAGTTCCACCCGCAGGTTGACGTTTTTAAGTACGTCTTTATCGCCCCAACCAACGCTCACGTCACGCAAGAAGATAGCGGCGGTGTCCACCTCTTCTGGCTGGTAGCTGGACTTGGCGGGCACCGGTGCCGGGGCGGCGCTGGCGGGGGTGGGGGTGGCCAAAATGTTGCGGATAGCTTTTTGGCTGGCGCGTCCCCCCATACCCACATAGAAGAAGGCCCCTACATGGTTAAGCGGGTCTAGTAGCACTAGCGCCACTAGGGCTAGAGCCAGGGCGTCACCGGCATCTAGGCGTCCAGATTTTAGACCGTTGGCAGCAATAGCCACCGAGGCCAGCAAAATGAACACGCTAGTAAATAGATCGGTGGCTAGGATTACTAGCTGGTTGCCTGCCAGTAGACGCATTAGGGCCCGGCGGTTAGCTTCGCCGCGTTGGCCTAGACGCTGGGCGTAGCGTTCACCAGCGCGGGCCAGTACTAGAGTACTTAGGCCCTGTACCGCATCTAAATATTGGGCGGCTAGGGATGAGCGCTGTTTGCGCGAGCCAGCGGCGCTGCCACGGGTGAGGCGGCTGACTCCGAGGCTGCCGCCAATAGCGATGGCGATACCTAGGGTTAGTTCTAGGGCGCTGAGGGGGTCAATGAAGATAGCTGCTAGCACCAGCACCACCAGCGGCGTGATTAGGGCACTGATTGCTTGGGGCAGGAAAGTGAACTCGTATTTAGAAACGCGCTCGCTGCCGTCAACCAGGGTAGAGACTAGTGCGCCGCTGGCGGTGGTTTTAGCGCTATCGGCGCCCGCCCCGGTGCGCGGCAAGTGACCGATCGCGAAAATGTGGTCTAGGGTGCGCACACGCAGGCGTGATTCTTCATCAAGCGCACTTTGGCGGCCAATATAGTCAGCTGCCGCGTAGCTTAGGGCGCAGATGCTGGCAAAAATAACGGCTGTGGCCAGCCAGGGCCAGGCCGCTGAAAATGGAGAGATTTGATGGGCTAGTACAGTGGAGTTAAAAGGTGCCCCTACCCCCTTACCAAAACCAATCAAACTTAGTGCGCCGCTGGCGCCTGCCACGACACTAAACACACAGATTTGACGATAAGCCCGCTGCCCCAGAGGTGAGCGGGTGGGTATTGATTGGCCTCTCACGGCTAACAGCTTAGCTTGCCATTAGCGCCTTAGGGGGCACAGAACACAGTTAGCTAACCGGCGTGCGCCCTAAAGGCTCTGATTTGGGCAAAATCGCTGGGTCCTAAATTTTGTAAGCTCAAGGGCATACACTTATACCAGTGGCTGTGCAAGGAAGCAGTCCTTAATTGTCTTACCTCAAGGAGACTTAACTTATGGCAAACGCCCCCGTAAATGTCACCGTCACCGGTGCCGCTGGCAACATTGGCTACGCACTGCTGTTCCGTATTGCCTCTGGCGCTCTGCTAGGCCCCGACCAGCAGGTAAACCTACGTCTGCTGGAGATCCCCCAGGCTGTTAAGGCTGCTGAGGGTACCGCTATGGAGCTATTCGACTCCGCCTTCCCGACCCTGGGCAGCGTGGACATTTTCGATGACCCCAAGCAGGCTTTCGACGGCGCCAACATCGCCTTCCTAGTTGGTTCTATGCCGCGTCGTGCCGGCATGGAGCGCTCTGACCTGCTGCAGGCCAACGGCGGTATCTTCGGTCCTCAGGGTGCAGCCATCAACGCTGTAGCCGCTGATGACATCAAGGTCCTGGTTGTGGGTAACCCTGCCAACACCAACGCCCTGATTGCCGCCAACCACGCCCCGGATGTGCCCAGCTCTCGCTTCACCGCTATGACCCGCCTGGACCACAACCGAGCCCTAGCTCAGCTAGCCGCTAAGACCGGCGCTCACGTAACCGACCTAGACAAGGTCACCATCTGGGGTAACCACTCCTCCACCCAGTACCCGGACCTGACTCACGCCACCGTTAAGGGCCAGCCGATCACCGAGCTTCTGGCTGACCGCGCCTGGGTTGAGGGCGACTTCATCCCCACCGTAGCCAAGCGTGGCGCCGCCATCATCGAAGCCCGTGGTGCTTCCTCCGCCGCCTCCGCTGCCTCCGCCGCCATCGACCACGTGCGCGACTGGGTCAAGGGCGTTAAGGGCTACTCCTGGACCTCCGCCGCCATCATGAGCGACGGCTCCTACGGTGTGCCCGAGGGCATCATCTCCTCCTTCCCGGCAATTAGCGTTGACGGCGAATGGAAGGTTGTTGAGGGCCTGGAGATCGACGACTTCTCCCGCGCTGAGATTGACGCTTCTGTCAAGGAACTGCTGCACGAGAAGGACACCGTTAAGGGCCTAGGTCTGATCTGATCTAACTGCTACTACAGCTAGCTACTAAAGCTGGCCGCCGCATATGTGGCGGCCAGCTTTGTTGTTATGGGCTGCCTCACAGTCAGATACACACAGAAAACATCCGCACAAAAGTGCACAAAAAATAACAAATCGATAGCGATTTTTGCGCAAAACCCAATTTTTCCAACATCGCACGAAAATTTGTTGCACAATTGCAACTACAGAACGAAAATTTGTTGCCCAAGTGACTTGACTGAGCGCTACCACAAGCAATCGGCCTAGCACGCAAGTAGCAACTTCTAGGACAACGCTGTTCAGGAGCGATCATGAGCGTAAGCACATACATGTCACGGCGTCAGGTACTAATCGGTGCCAGCGCCACCGCACTCGCGGCCACCCTGGCCGCCTGCGGCTCAAGCGACAAGAAGGAAGGCAAGTCCGGCGAGGCAGTAGGCGAAGGCGATGCCAGCCAGGTCGACGTCGTCACCTGGTGGCAGGCCGGAAGCGAAAAGGACGGCCTAGAAGCCCTAGTCAAGGTCTTCAACGCGCAGTTCCCCAAGACCAAATTCGCCAACAAGGCCATCGCTGGTGGCGGCGGCTCCCAGGCCAAGCAGAAGCTAGCTGCAGACCTGTCCGCTGGCAACCCGCCAGACACCTACCAGGCCCACGCCGGCGCTGAACTCAAGGACGACATTGACGCCGGCTACCTGCAAGACGTCTCCAAGCTCTACGACGAGTTCAAGCTCAAGGACGCCTTCCCCAAGACCCTAATGGAGCGCCTAACCGTAGACGGTGCCATCTACTCAGTGCCCTCCAACATCCACCGCAACAACGTAGTGTGGGCCTCGGTATCAGTGCTTAAGGCTGCCGGCCTAGACCCGGCCAAGCCTGCCCAAACTATTGACGCCTGGATCAGCGACATGGAAAAGATCAAGGCCGCCGGCTACACCCCCATCACCATGGGTATGGCCTGGACCCAGATGGGCCTGTTCGAATCTGTGCTAATTGCAGACCTAGGCGCAGAAAAGTACTCGGGCCTGTTCGACGGCAAGACCGACTGGGCTGGTGCTGAAGTAACCAAGGCTGTTGAGCACTACGCCAAGATCGTCTCCTTCACCGACAAGTCCCTATACACCGAAGACTGGGAGCCGGCCATCAAGCCCATTATGGAAGGCAAGGCCGCCTACAACGTCATGGGTGACTGGGCGGTAGCTGGTTTCAACGCCGCCAAGAAGAGCGCCGGCACCGACTACGTCTACTTCCCAGTACCGGGCACCAAGGGCATCTTTGACTTCCTAGCCGACTCCTTCACTCTGCCCGAAAAGGCCAAGCACCCCGGCGGCGCCAAGAACTGGCTCAGCTGCATCTCCTCCAAGGAAGGCCAGGTTGCCTTCAACACCGTCAAGGGCTCCATCCCCTCCCGCACAGACCTGACGGATGAGGAAAAGAAGAAGTTCTCTGAGTACCAGCGCTCAGCCATGGAAGACTTCTCCAAGGACACCATCGTCTCTTCCATTGCTCACGGCGCAGCCCTACCGGCCAAGGCCTCCAATGCCATGGGTGACGCCCTAAGCAAGTTCGCCCAGGGTGCCTCAGATGCTAAGGCTCTGCAAAAAGCCCTGGCTGAAGCCTACAAGGCAGCTCAGTAAAGTTTCCGGCTGGCGCCCTTAAAAGCTGATTAAAAGTCAGCAAGTGCTCTCTGGTTCCTTTCTTGGTGGTTAGGGCACCAGCCGGCATAAACGCGGTGGGCGACGTCGTCAAAGCTACGACGGCGTCGCCCACCTTTTAACATCAGCAAGTGTCAAGGAGGACAACGCATGTCCCAGGCCCGTGCGGCGCGACGGCGTAAAAACAAGATCAAGCAGTGGGGCCCAGGTCTGCTGCTAATCTCTCCGTCCCTAATCTTGGTGGCAATCTTCGTTTACGGCATGATTGGCGCCAACTTCAAAACTTCCCTATACAACACCCACCGCGCTGCCCAGGTCTCAGGACGGCGCCCGTCAAAGTATGTGGGCTTTGAGAACTTCTCCAAGCTCTTTGAAGACCCAAACTTCCAGCACTCCTTCATTAACCTGATCCTGTTTACCGTGGCCTTCCTAGTGGGCACACTAGTACTGGGCTTCCTGTGGGCCTGGCTGCTAGATAAGCCCATCAAGGGGGAGGGGATCTTCCGCTCGGTATTCCTATTCCCCATGGCGGTGTCCTTTGTGGCCTCCGGTGTGGTGTGGCGCTGGCTGCTCAACTCCAAAACCGGCAGTGAAGCCTCAGGTCTAAACCGACTATTTGAAATGTGCGGGCTGACCTTCCTAGAAAACAGTTGGGCCTCAAATGTCCACTTTGGCATCTTGGCAATTGCAATCCCGGCTATCTGGCAGCTAGCAGGCTATGTGATGGCCCTGTTCCTGGCCGGTTTTAGGGGCATTTCTGACGACCTGCGTGAAGCCGCCCGCGTCGATGGCGCCAATGAATGGCAGCTATACAAAAACATTATCTTCCCGCAGCTAACCCCCATTGCTCTAAGCGCCGTGATCATCATTGGGCACATGTCGCTTAAGAGCTTCGACCTCATCATGTCGATCACCGACCAGCGCACCTACTCCACTAAGGTGCCCGCAATCGACATGTACAACTTCATGACCGACAACGACTACTCCAACGCCGCCGCCGTAGGCGTGATCTTGCTGGCGCTGGTAGCTATCGCGGTTATTCCCTACCTAATCCACGACACTAAGACAAGGAAATGAATATGAGCGAGCCTAAAGTTAAAACTAAGCGCGCTCATGGCTCCCGGCGCTTTCAACTGGGAACCACCGTGCGCTACGTGCTGCTATTTATCTCCCTGGCGCTGGTGCTAATTCCGGTCTATGTGCTGATTGTGACCTCTTTTAAGGGCTCGGCTGAGGCTGACCCCTCCACCACCTGGTACCTGCCTGAACACTGGGAAACTAAAAACTGGTCGCGGGCTTGGGAAGAACTAGGCGGTGGCCTGGTGCGCTCGCTGCAACTAGTGATTCCGGCGGCGCTGATTTCAGCCATGCTCGGTAGTGCTAATGGCTTTGTGCTTTCTAAGTGGCGCTTCCCGGGGGCGAATGTGGTGTTCACGCTGATTTTGTTTGGCATGTTTATTCCCTACCAGTCGGTGATGATTCCGCTGATGCGCCTGGTGATTAACGCTGACCTGGGCTTTGGGATCCCCACTTTGATCTTGATGCACGTGGTTTACGGTATTCCGATCACTACCTTGATCTTCCGTAACTACTACGAGACGGTGCCTAATGAGCTTATTGAGGCGGCCCGCGTGGATGGGGCCGGGATGCTGCGCACCTACTTCTCGGTGGTGCTGCCGATTTCTGTGCCGTCTTTTGTGGTGGTGCTGATCTGGCAGTTCACTAGTGCCTGGAATGACTTCCTGTTTGCCTTGTTCTTTGGTGGCGGGGCGCAAAACGGTCCGGTAACGCTGGCTTTGAGTAACTTAGCGCACGGTTCGATTCTGGCCGACTATGGTGCCTCAATGTCGGGTGCATTGATTGCTTCAGTGCCTACGCTGCTGGTTTATATCGTCCTGGGTAAGTACTTCGTGGGTGGTTTGATGTCTGGTTCCGTTAAGGGCTGAGTTACATTCTCGACGGCGTCGCTGTTTTTGGCGACGTCGTCGAGCTGGCTTCTTATAATCGTCCCTATGGCCCGACGCAGCTCTAAGCGACCCTATAACCAGCCTCATGTACCGCTAAATATGGATCGGCTGGCTTCCTTGCCACGCTCGCAGCGCGGGCCGGGGGGAGCGGAGTTTACGGTGCGTAATGTGCGCGGGGCTGATAAAAGCTATATCTGCCCCGGATGCAATCAGACGATCGCTCCGCGTACGCCTCATGTGGTGGCTTGGTCTAATGAGTCGCTGTTTGGGGCTGAGAGGGGTTTGGAGGAGCGCCGTCATTGGCATACTTCCTGCTGGAACCGCAAGCTGTGGTAGCGATTGTGTCAGCATGGGATTGACCAGCAGTTTTAGTTCCTGTTCACGCAGAGCATAATGGCCGCCGATGGTGGGGCCATTTTTGCAGGTAGTGGCGGGTTTGCTGGAATAACTGCCAAGTTCGTGCCGTTTGTTTATGCTTGACTAAATTGAGTCATTTTGTTCTATGTGGATAAATTTAGGTTTATTTTTATCTTAATTAATCGATAAACCCTTGAAACGACGGGAAAGGCTGCTGTAAATTAATATCGTTGAAGATATTCAAAGAGGAATATCTATAAGGTGAACTTATTAATTAGGCGCTTTTTATAAGAGGTGCTTATTATTTATTTGCAAATTTCCTTCAAACCTGCTCTCACCTGCATCTTAATGAGAATTCGGGACTGGAAAAATACCCCAGAAATGATGCACACTTTGCACATGGGCAAGACAGTGGGTTTAAACATAAAGATTGACCCGGGTTCTAGCCTCCCGGTGTTTATACAGATTGTAGATGCAGTTAGTAAAGGCGTAGAAAAGGGAGCGATTACTCCCGGTACGCGTCTGCCGGCTACGCGCACTTTAGCCGCCACGCTAGGTGTAGCCACTAATACTGTGGCTAAGGCCTACCGCGAGTTAGAGCGCCACGGAGTGGTGCAGGGGCGAGGTCGCTTAGGCACTTATGTGCTTGATCGTGACCAGGCAGCTACCCACCGCGCTGCGGGAGCCTACTCACGCTCTATGAAATCTCTAGGGCACTCACTAGAAGAAGCACAAGACTACCTGGCCTACGCCTGGAGCTAGGGCAGGGTTAAAACCAAGGTGCGGGTAAAACGTTGATCCCGCGTGGCTCGCACCTTGATGCGTGATGCTTAAAGCACTACGGCAGTGATTTAAGTGTTACGCATAATAAGAAAGGGGCGGATGGTTGCCAACAGGCCATCCGCCCCTTGTTTTTCTTTCCGGCTACTTGTCAGCGCTAGCGGCGCTAGCAGCCGACTCGCTAGAGTCAGCAGACTCAGCTAAGTCGGCAGAATCGCTGCTGTAGCTAGAATTTGCGCTTAGCTGCGGCTGGGTAACCGAAGCAGGCATACCGGTTACAAAGGCGGCGGCGCTACCAAGCACCCCGCGCATCTCCTCCAGGTAAGAGCTGATCGAGTCACGCTGTGCGCGCAGCTCCTCCACCTCACGCTTAGCTGCGGCAGTGAGGGCATCAGCTTGGATCTGTGCATCCAAAATCAGCTGCTCAGCCTCACCGCGGGCACTGGCAATAACCTCTTCAGCGGCGCGGTTAGCGTCAATCTGACGCTTGCGGGCTTCCTCATCGGAGGCGGCGCGCATCTTCTCGGCGCGCTCCATGGCTTCACGCAGACGCTCTTCGGCGTCAGCAGCCTGCTCTTCAGCCTTAGCCACCATAGCTTCAGTAGACTTACGGGCAGCCTCAGCAGCCTCGGCAGCTTCCTTAGCGGTGCTTTCCTTAAGTGCGGCCACCTCAAGAGCGCTGTTTTGACGCAGCTCAGCAGCCTCAGCGCGAGCCGCCTCAGCCTCATCCTTAGCGGCGCGGCGAGTGGTCTCGGCTTCCTTACGGGCCTGGGTCAGCAGTTCCTCGGCCTGAGTATTGGCTTTGTCGGTAACCAGGCGGGCTTCTTTGCGAGCATTATCGAGTAGCTCGCGGGCCTGACGCTCAGCGCTGGTGGTGGCCTCTTCGGCGGCGCGGGCAGCCTCATCACGAGTAGCCGCAGCCTCCTGCTCGGCGCTAACGGTAATCTCGGTAGCTTCCTTGCGGGCGCTAGAAATGGTCAGTTCAGCTTCACGCTGGCTGGTGTTGGTCAGGTTGGTGGCCTCCGTGTTGGCGGCGGTGCGCACCTTGTCTGCCTCACGCTTAGCAGCAGAAACCAGCTCCTGGGCACGGTCCTTAGCGTTAGCCAAGGTAGTGCTGGCTTCATTGTCTGCCTTAGAACGTACTTCTTCAGCTTCCCGGCGAGCATCTGCCAGGGTGGTGGCAGCCTCGGTGGAAGCACGTTCGGACATTTGCGCCACATTCGTGCGGGTGCGGGTTAGCAGGCTATCTGCCTCGCGGTTGGCCTTTGCCAAGATAGAGGCAGACTGTTCTTCAGCATTGCGTAGCAACTGCTCAATACGTGAGCCCAAGCCAGCATAAGTGGGCTTGTCACTCTCGCGTAGACGACGCTGTGCTTCTGCTAGCTGTCCGGCTAAAGTCATGGCGCGGTGGTCAAGGCTGGCCACCTCGTTACGCGCTTCCACTAGTTGGCGACTCAGGCTCTCCAAACGCTGGTCAACCTGCAGCCGATCGTAGCCACGCATGGTGATAGCGAATTCACTGTGGTCCTCAGCCACGTTTAACTCCTCGGTTGTTAAAGCTCGGGGCGAATAGTGCCCACCGTCCAAGCCTAGCGGGTCGCAGCAGGTTTTGCGGCAAATGAGACAGTGCTACCCAGCTCCCCCCTAAGCAAACAAATCAGCCTGTCTCTTAGCATCGGCTCAAGCAAATGTGTAGGCTAGACGCCAAGAATATCTACGCTACGGCTTTAATATCTAGATCCCGCAGAGCGCGGCGCGAACGAGCTCACCCGAGGAGAACCTAAGTGAACAGAATTCTTTCCCTAGTAAAACCCCGAGTGCTAAGCATCGTGCTTATCGTCTTGGGTCTATTGGCGGTGATCTTGGCGGTTGCCTCAGCCACCATCTGGCGTCCTTCGCAGACGGCAGTGGCTACGCTTAAACCGGCAGCCACCACGGCGTACGTCGTTACCGGTGACGGCGTCCTAAACATGGTTGACTCTACTGTCACCATTACTGCCAAGGCTAAAGACGCCAACTCTACAGTTACCTTGGCGCTGGCTCGCTCTGAGGACGCCCAAGCCTGGCTGGCTAACGACCCCTACACGGAAGTTACCGGCCTAAGCTCCTGGGAAGCCCTATCTGGACGCACAATTACCGAGCGTTGCAATGTAAAGGCCGCCCCCACCGCTACGGCAACTAGCACCGCTAAGGCCACTAGTACGGCTAAGGCCACGGCTACTTCCACCGCTAAGGCCACCCCCACCCCTGACGCTAAGGGCTGCATTAAGGCTGTTGCCTCCAATGCCTCGCTAAACGGCTCAGACATGTGGGTGACCTCCAAGACCGGCAAGGGCTCAGTGTCCATCACTTATGATCCCAGCTCCTCTAACTATGTAGTGCTGGCTGCCACCGATGGCAAGCAAGCTGCCCCCACCTTCAGCCTGTCGTGGAAGCGCACCGTAGGCACTCCCTGGTTAATCCCCGGCCTGATCGTAGGCGGTTTGTTGGTAGCCGGCGGGGTGTTCATCTTCATGCTAGATATTCAGATGCGCCACCAGGAGCTGGCCAATGCCCAGCGTCGTCGTCGTCGCCAGGAAGAAGCCGCCGCACGCCTGAACAAGGACCCCAACCGTCCCCTGACCCGCCTGGAGCTGCGTGAAAAGGCCCAGGCGGAGGCCGCCGGTAAAGTCTGGATTGACCCGCGCCGTGACGTGCCCAGCGAAAGTGCTGCCGACGTCGACGCCGACCGCACTATCCCGGCCGCACCCAACCCGATTACTGACTCGCGCGGCATCTGGGCCGTCCAGGCTGCTGGGGGAGCGGACCGCGTAGCCGCCGCCCAAGACCAGGTAGCCCCCCAGGAAGGCGACGCCGTGCCGCACCTGCCTGGTACTGCGTTTAATGCCACTGCGTTTACTGGCGCCCCGGTTATGGGTAGTGGTGCCCCGGTTATGGGAGCTAACCCCGCTGGAGCCCCCACTCCGGCGGCTGCCACCCCGGCTGCTGGACAAACTGCCTTCAGCGCCACCAGCGCCCCGCAGGCTCCGGTTGGGCCTAGTGCCACCAGCGCCCCGCAGGCTCCGGTTTCTGGGCCTAGCGCCGCCAGCGCAGCGCAAGCCAGCCCGTTTGCTCCGCCCAGCGGCGCTAATACGCCCCAAGCCCGCACTGCGCCAATTGAAGAATCTGCCCTCAGCGCCGCCAGCGCTGCGCACGCGGCAGTTAACCCCTTCGCAGTGCAGCCAGGCACTAACCCCTTTGGGCCTAAGTACTCCAGCATCTTTGATGAGCCAGCCTCGGCCCCCAGCCCCACTCCGACTGCTGGTAATGCCGCCTTGGCAATGGAGCGCTCAGGTGCTTCAACAGACGTATTTGAGCCCATTAACGAGCCAGTGATCTCTGTTCCTGAAGCTAGTGCCCCCAGCGCGGCCAGCAGCTCCAGCGCAAACAGTGCCACTCCGGCGATGGGCCAAGCTCAGCTAGAAAGCACCCCTAGCGCCGACAGTGCCCCTAGCGCCGCCAGCGCGGCTAGTGGTGCCAGCGCAGAAAGCGCTCCTAGCGCCGACAGCGCCAGCGCACCCACCCCGGAGCAGGCAGATGAGCCTAAGCGCGAAGACGTGGCTAAGGAGGAAAACTAAGATGAATTTGACTCGACGCGGCGCCCTAGGCGCCCTGGTAACCACGGCTGCCGGTTTGGGGCTAAGTGCCTGTGGCCAGGAACTACCCAAGCCTCAGCCGTCTAAAGCTGATGCCACGGCTAAGCCGGTGCTGGACTCTACGCGTTTAGAAACCATTTTGAAGCGCATCCAAACTGGGCTTACCGCCGCCGATAAAGATCGTGACCCGGCCAAGCTGACCGGCTATCTAAACGGCCCGGCGCTGCGCCTGCGCACAGCTAACTACAAGCTGGTTAAGGCCGGCGGCGGTTCGGTGGCTACCCTCAACACCAATTCGCGTATGTCTGCGGTGGGCGCTACCTCTGCTTTCCCACGCACTGCTATCAGCGTCTCTGCCATCAGCGGAAAGAACAACTCGCCACTACTGCTGGTGCTGGACCAACAAGATGCCCGCAGTAACTATGAGATGTGGGCTTGGGTGCGTCTATTTGCCGGCGCCAAGATCCCGGCAACTGCCGGTCCGGCCGTGGGCTCAGCCCAGATTGAGGCAGACTCCACCCAGTTCCTGTTCTCACCTAGTAAGGCCATGGCCGCCTATGTGGAGGCTCTAAACAAGCCCGATTCGGCTAACGGTAAGGCTTTCCCCGACGATGGCCTGCGCAAGCTAGTAGCCTCCGAGCGGGCTGTAGCCAGCCAGGTAAAGGATGCCGGTAGCATCACGGTTAGCGTTAGCGCTGGTAACGACGGTTTCCGTGGCCTAGTAACCAGCGACAATGGGGCTATTGCGGTAGGTTCACTGAGCTTTACCACCACCTACCAGCGCACCTCTGCCAAGAGCACCATTACGGTCTCTGAGCAGTTGGCCGCCTATATGGGTGGAAATAAAGAAGTCACCAGTAAAGTGATGGCTACCTACGAGGCTATGGTGGCCTTCTACCTGCCTCCCAAGGGTGCTAAAGCTAAGGTGCCCACCGCCCTGGGAACCGGTGTGGTACTCACTTCAGTGACCCGTGACGACTCCAACCCGCCTAAGTAAGGAAGTAATCCATGTCGATGTTTGGTGCTGTTGACCTATCCACCCTAGCGCCCTCAAAAGGCGCGGCTAGTGGGGCTGGTAGCGAGGGGGCGGCTGCCCCTGGCGTGGCTGACAGCGGGGTAATCGACTCGCCATTAGTGATTGACGTTGACGTCACCAACTTTGAGGACGCTGTAAAGCGCTCTATGCAGGTGCCGGTAGTAATTTCACTATGGTCACCGCGCAGTCAGGTTTCTGCTGAAGTTAACACTGCGCTTGAGTCGCTAGCAGCCCGCTATCAGGGCCGCTTCCAGCTGGCCCGGGTGGATGTTGATGCTAACGCCAAAATCGCTGAGTTGTTTGCTGCCCAAAGCGTACCCAGCGTGGTAGCTGTGCTGGGTGGTCAGCCCGTGCCCCTATTCCAGGGCCAGGCTAGCGCCCAACAGCTAGAGCAGATCTTTGAGCAGGTTATGCAGATGGCTCAGGCTAACGGCATAACTGGCCGGGTACGCCTAGATGCGGTGCCGGTAGCACAAAGCGAACCGGTTGAAACTGAGGTGCAGCGTTTAGGACGTGAGGCCATTGAGGCCGGCGACTACGCCAAAGCTCAAAGTATCTATGAGCGCGCCCTGGTTAACGAACCAGCCAATGATGAGCTACGCCTAGCCCTAGAGCAGGTTAAGCTGCTTCAGCGTGTAGAAGGCGCGGATCTAGACGGCGATCTAGCTGCTTCAGACCAGCCTGAAGCCACCTGGCGTCAGCTACTAGCCGGGGCCGACGCCGCCCTGGCTATGGGCGATGTTGAGGGCACTTTGGCGCGTGGGCTAGAGGCTGTGCGCCGTAGTGCTGGCGATGAGCGCGACCAGGCCCGTGTGCGCCTGCTAGAGCTGTTTGAGCTGATCGGCACCACCGATCCGCGCGTGGGTAAAACCCGCCGCGCACTAGCGTCGCTGCTGTACTAAGCCAGCTAAACACTGCCAGCTAAGTGTGGGGGGCCAGTTCCTAGGAACTGGCCCCCCACGTTATATATCAGCGTGCAGAGCTAATCAGCTTGCTAATCAGGCGATCGGCTCACCCTTGATCTTCCACACCTCGCGAGCGTAGTCGCTGATGGTGCGGTCAGAGGAGAAGCGGCCGGAGCGGGTGATGTTTACCCACACCTTACGGTTCCAACCCAGCGGGTCGGCGTCGTGGTCGTGAGCCATACGGTCCTTGGCCTCGCGGTAAGCAGCGAAGTCGCCCAGTACGTAGTAGACGTCAGCCGGCTCGTAGGAGGGCTCCAGCAGGCTGCGGTGCAGGTCGTAGAACCAGCCTGAACCGTTGTCGTCCAGGGTGCCGTCCACTAGGGCGTCTAGCACGCGACGCAGGCCAGGAACGTTGTCCATGTGCCAGCGCGGGTCGTAGTCGCGCTTGAGGGCGGGTAGCTCGTCCTCGGTGGCACCGAAGATGTAGGCGTTCTCGTCACCGACGGCGTCGAGGATCTCTACGTTGGCGCCGTCGAGGGTACCCATGGTCAGCGCACCGTTCATCATGAACTTCATGTTGGAGGTGCCCGAAGCTTCCTTACCGGCCATGGAGATCTGCTCAGAGACGTCCGCAGCAGGAATGATGTGCTCGGCGGGGGAGACGTTGTAGTTGTGAACGAAGACCACCTTGATGGTTTCGTTTACATCGCTGTCGTTGTTAACCAGCTCAGCAATGGTGTTGATGAGCTTGATGATGGCCTTGGCGCGGATGTAACCGGGGGCAGCCTTAGCACCGAAGATGAACACGCGCTTGGGCACCTGCAGGCTCGGGTCCTGCTTCATGCGGAAGTACAGGTCCAGGATGTAGAAGGCGTTGAGCAGCTGACGCTTGTACTCGTGTAGACGCTTGATCTGTACATCGTAGATGGCCTCAGGGTCAATCTTGATGCCTTCACGCTCAGCGATCCAGTTGGCGAAGTCGGCCTTGTTGGCGGCCTTGATTTCGCCTAGGCGACGGTAGATGTCGTCGTTGCCGGCGCTGGTGTACTCGCTCAGTACGCTTAGGTCCTTAACCCACTCGTCAGAGCCGGTTACCTCGTCCAGCAGGGCGGCCAGACGGGGGTTGCACTGCTTTAGCCAGCGACGCGGGGTGACACCGTTGGTCTTGTTGTTGAAGCGCTCGGGCCAGATGGCGTACCACTGGGCCAGGGTGTCGCGCTTGAGGATCTCGGTGTGCAGGGCGGCCACACCGTTGATCGAGTAGGAGGCGTAGCAGGCGATCCAAGCCATGTGGGCGCGGCCGCCGGAAACCGGGGCCATGTAGTCGATGGTGCCCTGGTCGAGGCCGCGCTCGGCCATGTCTAGGCGGAAGCGACGGTCGATCTCACGCACGATCTCGGCGATACGCGGGAAGATGCGGTCAAAGATGCCCATCTCCCAGGTTTCCAGGGCCTCAGCCAGCACGGTGTGGTTGGTGTAGGCGAAGGTCTTGGTGACTACCTCCCAGGCCTCTTCCCAGCCCATGCCGTAGTCGTCTAGCAGCAGACGCATCAGCTCGGGGATGGCTAGTACCGGGTGGGTGTCGTTGAGCTGGATGGCGTTGAAGTCGCTTAGGCCGCGTAGATCGGTGCCGTGCTGCTCAATGTAGTTGGCCACGATGTCCTGCAGTGAAGCAGAGCAGAAGAAGTACTGCTGACGTACGCGCAGCACCTTGCCTTCGTAGGTGGTGTCGTTGGGGTAGAGCACACGGGAGATGTCCATGACGTGCTCACGCTCAACAATGGCGTCAGTGAAGCGCTGGGAGTTGAAGGCGTCGTAGTCGAACTCTTCTAGCGGTTCGGCCTTCCACAGGCGCAGGGTGTTAACGTTCTTGGTGCCATAGCCGGTGATGGGCATGTCGTAAGGAATGGCGCGCACGGTCATGTCGGCGTAGGACACTAGGCGCTGTTCCTCTTGGCGACGCACGATGAAGGGGTACCCCTCTTCCATCCAGGAGTCGGGGTGCTCGGTCTGGAAACCGTTTTCAAACAGCTGCTTGAACAGGCCGTAACGGTACAAAATACCGTAGCCGTATACGGGTAGGTCTAGGGTGGCGCAGGAGTCTAGGAAACAGGCGGCTAGACGGCCTAGACCACCGTTACCCAGAGCGGCGTCGGGCTCTTCCTCCAGGACCTCAGATAGGTTCTGGCCGAAGGCGTTGAGGGAGGTGCGAGCCTGCTCAACTAGACCTAGGTTGGAGAGGTTGTTTAGTAGGGCGCGACCCATTAGGAACTCGGCGGAGAAGTAGTGCTCCATGCGGCCGGCCTTGTAAGTGCGGTCGGTAGATGCCCAGTCGTCAGCGATGTGGTCGACGACGGCGGCCGACAGGCCCGCCCAAACTTCCTGCGGGGTGGATGCCTTAGCGGGGCGCCCAGAAACGGCGCGTACCTGAGAAACGACTGCGTTGGACCAAGTGTCGGTCATAGCCTCAGCTTTCGACTAAGCAGTCTTGCTTGTCAAAAGGTATCTAAAGCAAACAAGCTGCAACGGGTATTAGTTCTGTTTTACGTGACTTATTAAGCACTGTCGAGACATTTTACTGTGAGAATGCCGGTCTAGTGCATTAGACCTCAAACAAAACGTGATACAAACCTAGCAAATGTGCAGCTAGTAGAGCTAGGTGGGGTTGCATATAGGGCTTTAGACCCAAGTTATCTTATAGTGAAACTAGACACTAGATGCAAATCATAAAAACGCCGCTGGCCGCCGCTAACGGTTTTGTTAGCGGCGGCCAGCGAATTACTCAGACGCTGAGCTAATCTCAGTCAGCTACCGGACGCAGGAAGATAGCGCCCAGCGGGGGCACGCGCAGACGCACCGAAGCGCTCTGGCCGTCCCAGGGCAGCTCCTCAGCCTCAAGCACGCCGGGGTTGGTAACCCCAGAGCCGGCGTAGTTCTCAGAGTCGGTGTTGAGTACTTCCTCCCACTTGCCGGGGAAGGGCAGACCCACGCGGTAGCCCTCGTGGGGGTTACCAGCAAAGTTCACGATGCAGGCGACTAGGTCCTTGCGGCCTTCAACATCCTTGCCCTTACGCAGGTAGGTAATGACGTTGTGGTCGCCATCGTTAGCGTTGATCCACTCAAAGCCGTGGTAAGTGAAGTCCTCAGTCCACAGTGCCGGAGTGGCCTTGTACAGCGCGTTGAGGTCGCTGATCAGGTTCTTGATACCGACGTGGTCAGGGTTCTCCAGCAGCCACCAGTCCAGGGAGTTGTCGGCGTTCCACTCAACGCCCTGACCGAATTCCTGACCCATGAACAGCAGCTGCTTGCCGGGGTGAGACCACATGTAGGCGTATAGGGCACGCAGGTTGGCGCGCTTTTGCCAGTCGTCACCGGGCATCTTGGCGATTAGCGAGCCCTTACCGTGGACTACCTCGTCGTGGCTGAGCGGCAAAATGAACTGCTCAGAGAAGGCGTAGACCAGGGAGAAGGTCAGCTCGCCGTGGTGCCAACGGCGGTTAACCGGGTCTTCAGCCATGTAACGCAGGGTGTCGTTCATCCACCCCATGTTCCACTTGAGGCCAAAGCCCAGGCCACCTTGCTCGGTGGGGGAGGTAACGCCCGGCCAGGCGGTGGACTCCTCAGCACACATAACAATGCCCGGGTGCTTGCGGTAAGCAGTGGCGTTGGCTTCCTGCAGGAAGCTGATAGCTTCAAGGTTCTCGCGACCACCGTACTGGTTGGGGCGCCACTGGCCGTCGTTACGCGAGTAGTCCAGGTAAAGCATGGAAGCTACGGCGTCCACGCGCAGGCCGTCTACGTGGAACTCTTCTAGCCAGTACAGGGCGTTGGCAACCAGGAAGTTGCGCACCTCGCGGCGGCCGAAGTTGAACACATAGGTACCCCAGTCGGGGTGCTCGCCACGCAGCGGGTCGGGGTCTTCGTACAGCGCGGTGCCGTCGAAGCGAGCCAGGGCGAAGTCATCCTTGGGGAAGTGGGCCGGTACCCAGTCCAGAATTACCCCGATGCCGGCCTGGTGTAGCTGGTCTACCAGGTAGCGGAAGTCGTCGGGGGTACCGAAACGGGCGGTGGGGGCGTAGTAGGAGGAAACCTGGTAACCCCAAGAACCACCGAAGGGGTGCTCGGCTACCGGCATGAACTCCACGTGGGTGAAGCCGGTTTCCTTCAGGTAGGGGATCAGCTCATCAGCTAGGCCACGGTAGCCCAGACCCTGACGCCAAGAACCTACGTGAACTTCGTAGATGCTCATGGGGGAGTTGTGCGGGTCGCGCTGGGGGCGCTGCTCCATCCATTCCTGGTCCTGCCACTGGTGGAACTTGTCGGTAACTACCGAGGCGGTGGCCGGGGGGATCTCGGTGGCGCGCGCTAGCGGGTCAGCCTTCTGCTTCCAAGAACCGTCGTGGTGGCAGATCTCGAACTTGTAGCGGGCACCGACGCCGACGCCGGGCACGAACAGTTCCCACACGCCACAGGCACCTAGCGAACGCATGGCGGTGGCGCTGCCATCCCAGTAGTTGAAGTCACCAACTACGCGCACGGCGCGAGCGTTGGGGGCCCAAACTGAGAAGGCCACACCGCTAACTTCACCCATCGGGCCAGAGAAGTGCTTGATGTGAGCACCCAGTACCTTCCACAGTTCTTCGTGGCGGCCTTCACCGATCAGGTAGGTGTCAATGTCACCTAGGGTGGGTAGGAAGCGGTAGGGGTCGTCGGACTCGACTACCTGGTCACCGTAGGTGGCCTTAACGCGGTAGTCAGGCACCTCATTGCCGGGCAGAACCGCTAGCCAGATGCCGTTCTGCTCGTGAACGGCCGGGTAGGTGCCGGTTTCAGTTACGATCTCGACGGCGTCAGCCAGGTGGCGCACGGTACGGATGGTAACGCCGTGCTCGCCGGGGTGGCCGCCTAGTACCTCATGGGGGTTGTAGTGACGCCCATAAGCAACGTCGCTAAGTACCCAGGAGTCAACGGGTACCGCCAGTGCTAAGGCGTCATGCGCTGTGTTGTCACTCATAAACATATCCTCCCATGTTTTTGGGTTGTGTGCGTCACCATTCGTCCCAGATCATCCAGGGGAATGCGGGCCCATGTCGGGCGGTGCGTGAGCTCATAGACGAGCTCATAAACGGTCTTTAACAGCAGCTCCACTGTCAAGACCCGGTCTTGGAAAGCAGTCGTTTCCGGCTGCGTTAAGGGGTGGGTAGCAGGAACATGTTTGCAGGCTAAGCTGGTAATTTCCTGGCGGTAAGCCATAAAGAATTTTTCCACCAAGGCGTCGCAACTGTGGTCACTTATGCCAGCTGTAGCTAAGGCATAGCTAAAAGAACGAGCCATAGAAGCCAGGTCACGTTCCAAAGGCGCTAAGGACAGTTGCTCACTGTCAGTGCGTAGCGGCTCGCCTTCAAAATCAACCACATGCCAGTTCGCAGAGCGTAAGCCGCCAGGCGAGTGCGCGTCGGCTGCAGATACCAGCAGTTGGCCTAGGTGATAGTCGCCATGAATGGCTTGCAAAGTCACGGCCTGGCTAATTTCAGCTAGTAGCGGCTCTAGCACAGTTTCTAGCTGTTGGCTCAGGCCACGGGCGCGGCTAGTTTGCTCAGGGTCAAGCGGGCTGGCTGCCAGTAGCGTCTGCAGCTGCTCAGTTAACGCAGCTAGACGCTGACGCGCCAGAGCGACGTAGTTAGTTTGGCTTTGGGTGCCTAGGGTGCGCGCCAGGCAAGCGTGCATTTGCGCGGTTAATTTACCCAGCTGCTCGGGCACTGCCAGGCTAAGTGGCTGCTCAGGTGGGGCTTGGCGCAGCTGCTCTACGTAGTATTCAAAGCCATCGCGGGCCCCGGCAATAAATTGGTGCCCCACCGCCACTACTACTTGCGGCGCGGATGGCTTGGTTAGGGCCTCAGCGTCAGAGCTGGCTTGGTTTGCGCTCGCGTCACTTGTCGCCGACGGCGCGAAGGGCCAGGTCAAGGTGGGGGCTAGTACCAGCGTGGGGGCGGCGTCGAAATCAGCTAAGGCGCGCGCAAGCAGGCATTCGCGGTTAGTGCCGGGGTATAGGCGGCGCAGTACTTTAGCGATGACTTTTCCCTGCGCGGTGGAGAGCACCACAGAGGTATTGGACTGCTCACGGGCGCTGTCATCAATCACGCTCACCTTAAGACCGGTTAAAGCCTGCCAGGTGGCATCCAAAGTGCAGGCCTCGCCTAGCCAAGCTAGGCGGCCGTCGCATTCAAAGCTTGCCTGCCAGCCGCTAGTGGGTGCCTGCCAAGCCAGCTTGATGGGCACACTCAGGGCGGCGCCGTCGTCAAGTAAGAAGAAATACCAACGTAAGGTGTCGCCTGAGTCAAGCACCTCAAAACTTACCTGGACATTGTCAGGCACTAAGGTGCCCCAGCGCTGGGTAGCCAAAACCGGACGCAGCAGGTTAGCTAACTGCGCCGGTTCGGGCCAAGTTGGGACACTCATCACTGATCGTCACAGGCGGGTGATGTTAAATACGTGAGCGAAACGCCCCTCGTGGGGGTCTAGGCGCACGTAGTTAGAACCGGACCAGTAGTACTCGCCGCCGTTTAGCTCATCGACGGCCTTAACTACCGGGCGTGAGCCATCAGCGTTGTCGGGCAGACCCACGGCAGGCAGGTTCAGCAGCACTTCACCCTCAACCGTGTTGTAGGGGTCAAGGTTAACCACAGTGAGCACAATGTCCTCACGGCCATCCAAAGACTCCTGCGCGCGTACCCGCTTGGAGTAGGCGATCAGAGAATCGTTAGTGGTGGCGTGGAAGGTGATGTCACGCAGCTGAGCCAAAGCCGGGTGCTGGTGGCGGATTCGGTTTAGATCAGTTAGTAGCTGCTCAATACCGTTACCACGGGCCGCCTCGAAGTCACGGGGTTTGTACTCATACTTCTCGTTGTCGATCTGCTCCTCATAGCCCGGACGCGGTACCGACTCGGCCAGCTCATAGCCGCTGTAGATACCCCAGGTGGGGCTGAGTGTAGCCGCTAGCACTGCACGCAGCTTGAAAGCACCCTCCTTACCCCAGGTCATGAACGGGGTCAGGATGTCGTGAGTGGTGGGCCAGAAGGCCGGACGTAGCACGTGGGCGGTGTCGTGGCTGAGCTCGTGCAGGTACTGCTCTAGCTCCCACTTGGCGTTACGCCAGGCGTAGTAGGTGTAGGACTGCTGGAAGCCGATCATGCCCAGCGTGCGCATCATGGCGGGCTTAGTGAAAGCCTCCGCCAGGAAGAATACGTCGGGGTATTCCTCGCCGATCTGCTTAATTAGCCTCTGCCAGAAAGGTAGCGGCTTAGTGTGGGGGTTATCCACGCGGAAAATCTTTACCCCGTGGTTAATCCAGGTAACTACTACGTCATAAATTGCCTGGTAAATACCCTCAGGGTCATTGTCGAAGTTAAGCGGGTAAATGTCCTGATACTTCTTAGGCGGGTTTTCAGCGTAAGCAATTGAACCGTCTGCCAATACCGTGAACCATTCAGGGTGTTCCTTCACCCAGGGGTGGTCGGGAGAGCACTGTAGAGCCAGGTCTAGGGCTACTTCCATGCCCAGCTGTCCGGCGCGCTCTACCAGCGCGTCAAAGTCAGCAAAAGTACCCAGGCCGGGGTGGATGACGTCGTGCCCACCGGCGTCGGAACCGATGGCGTAGGGGGAGCCCGGGTCGCCTTCAAGGGCGGTGAGGGTGTTGTTCTTACCCTTACGGTTGGTGTAGCCAATGGGGGAGACCGGGGTCAGGTAGAGCACGTCAAAGCCCATGGCGGCAATGCGGTCCAACTGCTGGGTGGCGCTAGCCAAAGTACCTGAAACCCACTTTTCGCCGTCGAAGTAGGCTCCCAGTGAGCGCGGGAAGATCTCATACCAGGAACCAAATAGGGCCCGCTGGCGGTCCACCTGTAGCGGGTAGGTGGCGGAGGGGGAAACCATGTCGCGTAGCGGTAGGGCAGCTAGCTCGTTTTGCACTGAAATGTTTAGGCCTGCGTCTAGACGCTCATAGGGGTTGCGCGAGGTGTCACGTAGCACGGAGGCGGCATAGTTGAGGGTGTTGATGCCACCCTTGCTGCGGGTAGGTACCTCGGCTGCGCGTAGCAGTAGGCGGGCGCCTTCTTCCAGCATTAGTTCGACGTCGACGCCGGCATGCACCTTGAGCGTGGCGTCATGCTTCCAGGTGGCGTAGGGGTTAGACCAGCCCTCAACCCTAAAGCTCCAGGCGCCGGGCTCGTCGGGGGTTAGGCGAGCCTCGTAGCGGTTAAGGCCCATGGCGATTTCGTACATGTTGGCGCGCGGGCCGTCAGTGCCGTCAGGGCGCACCAAAATGGCGGTGGCGGTAAAAGCATCGTGGCCTTCACGGAAAACTGTGGCGCGAATCGGAATGGTTTCGCCTACAACAGCTTTTGTAGGCCAGCGCCCATCTTCAATGACGGGAAATACTTCAGTTACAGGAATGCGACCGATAAAAGAAAATTCGGCAGGGCGTGGCGTAGCTGTCATGTCACTACAGTAACCTAGCTCACGAATCATTACCACCTGCAATATTAAAAAATAATGGCCCCATCCCAAAGGGACAGAGCCATACTTTAAAGCCTTAGCTACGCGCTCAGATGTTGCGGGTAACCTTGCCGGCCTTTAGGCAAGAAGTGCACACGTTTAGACGCTTGGGGGCGCCATTAACGAGAGCACGAACGCGCTGAATGTTGGGGTTCCACCGGCGGTTGGTCCGCACGTGGGAGTGCGAGACGCTCTTGCCGAAGATGGGGCCCTTGCCGCAGACGTCGCAAACAGCAGCCACGGTGTCTCACTCCTGATCTTCAACTTGAAAACGCCTAGACTCGGCAAACCCGGCCTGGCGCAAGGTCATGTACCTCAGGCAAACCGCCTCAGGCAACCCGAACAGTGTAGCGTTATTTTGACTCTATACTCAAACTTTATAGCTATGGTCTGAGGCACAACTTGCGTATGGGTAGCCTCTAGCTAGGTTAACACGGCAAAATTAGGTCTATGTCTGCGCCTGAACACCTGGGTATCGAACAGCTCCACAGTTGGCTGGTCCATGCTCATGCTGCCTGCGTGCGCCACGGAGAGCTACTAAATACGCTAAATGAGTTCCCGGTGGCAGATAGTGATACCGGCGCAAATGTTACCCACACTCTGGCTGGGGCGGCCCGAGCGTTAACTCAAGCTGATGTGATTGATTTTGCCGACGCCGCCACTGTGGCCTCAGCGGGAGCGGTGCTGGGGGCGCGGGGTAACTCTGGGATGATTTTGGCCCAGTGTTTACTTGCTTTTAGCGAAAGTGCCCAGAATGCTCCCAGCCAAGGGCTACGTCCAGTGGAGCTGGTGGCCGCCTTGCAGGCCATGGCGCGTGGGGCCGTAAAAGCGGTCTCCCACCCGGTGGAGGGCACCTTTATTAGTGCTATGCGTTCAGCTGCACAGGCGGGCGCCGACACGCTAGATACTTCGCCGCGCCCAAGCCTGGAGGAAATCACTGCCACCGCTGCTTTTGGGGCTCAAGAGGCCGTGGTGGAAACGGTCGGTATTGGTCACGGCCCGGTTGATGCGGGGGCGGGAGCCATCATGCTGATTATGACGGCGCTGGCAGACGTATTTAACCCGCAGGGGGACCTGACTGGCACTGCCCTAAATATGCTCACTGACCTATCTCAAAACAACACTTCCCATAAGCAGGTTTCGGGACACTCAGGCGAGTTTGAGGTGATGTACCTGTGGAATGCCACCGCTTTCCAAGCTGAGCGACTACGCAAAGCTCTGGGGGAAATAGGTGACAGTGTGGCCGTGGTGGGTGCGGTCGACAGCCTCAATATGGGTTTGTTTCACGTGCATGTGCACACCGATAACCCCCGCGCGGCCCTACCGCCTTACGGTAAGGCCCGCCAGATCTGTATTCGCCGCCTGCGCTCTAGCCGCACTGAGCCGCCCACTAACCTCTACGGTTTTAACGCTCGGGGTGGCTCAAATGTGATTCCTTTGGAACGTTTTAGCTCTAAGCGTCCCTCAAAGATGGCCCGCAAAGTCGAAAAAGAGATTGGGGTAATTGCCTGCACGCGCGCGCCGGGGCTGATTGTGCCTTTGGCGCGGGCTGGCGCCGTGGTGGTGCTAGAGCCAGATTCTGATGCGATTGTGCGGGCGGCAGGCGATATTCAAAACCCCAACGCCTTTGTACTGCCTTGCGATGAGGCCTCAATTTCGGCGGCCCACGCAGCCTCCCGTTCGCTAACTTCACGCGCCGCAGTGTGGGCTTTAGATGACAGTAATCTTGGCGAGGACATACTGGTGGCCGGTGATTACATCAGTAAATCTGCGGGTGGCGTTGAGGCCCTGACCCGCCTGAAGGTAGCTGACACCTCTAATGAGGTGGCGATGTTTGTTACCGCCATGGCTTTGGGGTTGGCTGAGCTGGAAAACAGCTCAGATTTAGATGAAGCCGCCAAACTGGCTTTGATGGAACGTACCGCCTGGGTGACGGCGGTACGGATGCGGGTACTTGAATTTAGCGGGGTCGACGCCGAACATATCGCCCTGGCGGTAGCCAACGCATTGGGGGAGTGGACCGTGACGGTTACGGTTTTAGTCGGCGCCTTAGCCGATAGTGACGTGGCCCCCTTGATTCGCGACGCCGTCGGACAAAAAGCCCAAGACATGGGCATAGACGAAGACCTGGACGTAAATATTTACGCCTCGCACCAAGATCTAGATCAGGTGCTGGTGGGCTTGGAAGGATTTTAATGACGCCGGCCAGTGCAGGCGAGGAAATTGGTCTGTTAGAGCGGCCCCTGGAGCGGTTGCTGGGTAAACGCACCGCCACCGCCCTAGCTAAGCTGGATCTACATACCGGCTGGGATCTGCTGGACTATCTACCTAAACGCTACGAAACCTGGGGGCAGCTGAGCTCTTTAGACCAGCTGGTTGCCGATGAAGAGGTGACCGTGCAGGTGCAGGTAATTCACGCCCAGGTTAGACGCACCATGTCTGGGCGGCCGCCAGCAATTTTGCAGGCCCTAGTTACCGATGGGCTGATGGAGATGGAAGTGGTGATGTTCGGGGCCCACTACCAGCTAAGTAACTATGCGCACCAACTTCAGCCCGATACCACCGCAATTTTTGCCGGTAAAACCAAGTTTCGTGGTGGGCGCTTGCAACTAACCGGGGCTAAGTTCCAGGTGCTTGATGAGTTAAGCGAAACTGAGCGTCAAGCCCTGATGGCTAGGCCTATTCCGATTTATCGCGCTAGCGAAGCCTTGCCCAGTTGGCGCCTAGCTAAAGCCATACGTACGGTGCTTGATCAGCTTCGTGAGACGGACGTACCCGAGTATGTGCCAAAGAAAATATTGGCCAAACGCCGCCTACTTGGCCTGCTTGAAGCCTACCGGCAGGTGCATGGGCCGGCAGATAGCAGCCAGTGGGTGCGGGCTCGCTCACGCCTGCGCTATAACCAGGCTTTACTCACCCAGGTGGCTTTAGCTAGTCACCGCGCCGATGTTTTGGCCAGTGAACACGCCATTGCCTGGCCGGTGCCTAAGGCAGATTCGCTACGTAGCCAGATTGACGCGCATTTGCCTTTTGAACTGACCGACTCCCAGGTGCAGGTGGGTGAGCAGATCGCCCAGGATCTAAATAAGACCGTACCCATGCAGCGCCTACTGCAAGGCGATGTGGGCGCTGGTAAAACCGTGGTAGCCCTGCGCGCGATGGCCCAAGTACTAGGTCAAGGCGGCCAGTGCGCCCTGCTGGCCCCCACTGAAGTGCTAGCAGCCCAACATGTAAGCTCCTTAAAACGTCTACTTAGCCAAGTGGGCCCAATTAACGGGGCGCAAAGCACTAAAGGCACGCAAGGCAAAGGCGCCCAAGGCGCTGAATTAGCGGCGTTGCCTGGGCTAGAAGTGGGCGCCGCAGACAAAGTCTATTTATTAACTGCCTCTATGAGTGTACCCGCTAAACGCGCAGTGCTAGCCAAACTAGCCAGTGGTGAAAGCGCCATAGTGGTAGGCACCCACGCCCTACTTTCAGACACTGTCCAGCTGCCTGGTTTAGGGCTGGTAGTTATTGATGAACAGCACCGCTTCGGGGTGGCTCAACGAAATGTGCTGCGTGAACGCGGCTCACTTGACCCAAGCGGCGCTCACACCACCCCGCACCTACTGGTTATGACGGCCACACCCATTCCCCGCACCGTGGCCATGACCGTCTTTGGGGATCTAGAAATCTCAGTTTTAGAAGGGCTACCGGCCGGACGCACCCAGGTAACCACCCACCTAGTGCCCTGGGAAAGGCAAGTCTGGGTGCAAGCCCTATGGCGCCGCGCCGCCCAAGAAATAGCTGGCGGCGGACGCGTATTCGTGGTGTGCCCCAGCATTGACAGTGAAACTTCAGATGCATCCCTAGCCTCCGTAAACGACTGGGCTCAGCGCCTAGCCAAAGAACCAGAACTAGCCGGCATCGCTATAGGCACCCTCACCGGGCGCATGGACGGCGTCGAAAAAGAAAACTCCCTCAGTAACTTCATCCAAGGCACCACCCCACTATTAGTAACCACCACCGTAGTGGAGGTAGGGGTGGACGTTTCAGACGCCACCATGATGGTGATCCTAGACGCCGAACGCTTTGGCCTATCCCAACTGCACCAGCTACGCGGACGGGTGGGGCGCGCCGACAAACCCGCCATCTGCATGGCAGTCACCGGCGCGCAGGTAGGCTCACCCGCCTTCCACCGCCTCAAAGCCTTCGCCTCCACTACCAACGGATTCGAACTAGCCGAAGCAGATCTACGCCTACGTAGCGAAGGCGATGTACTGGGCTCAAGCCAGTCAGGGCGCAAACGCAACCTAGACCTACTACAAGTAACCGACAGCGAACACGTCAAAGTAATTGAGCAAGCCCGCCAAGACGCCTGGCAAATAGTTAAAGCCGATCCACAGCTAGAGCAGGCGCCGGCCCTAGCCCAAGTGCTGGCCCGGCGCCTAGATGAAGACTCACAGGCCTTCCTAGAAAAGTCCTAATCCAACTCAGCAAACCACAGGCGAGTTTCACCGTATTTCTTATCGGTAAAACTATGCATCCCTGCCGGCCAAGTCGGCTCCGGCGAGCGCGTAGAACGCTCCACCACCACCACCGAGTACGGCTGCAGCCACGGGTCCTGGCTTCGCACCAGCGGAGTCAGAACCTCACTGACGCTAGCCTCACTCATGTCATAGGGCGGATCAAAAAACACTAAATCCACCGGGCTGCCAGCTGGCCCTGCAGTATAGGCCTGCGCTTTAGCCATAACCACGCGTACCCCGCGCAAACCCAGCCGGCGCACATTATCCTGGCAGGCCTTAATTGCCCCGCGCGCATAGTCAACCAGGGCCACCTCGCTAGCGCCACGGCTAGCTGCCTCCAGCCCCAAGGCCCCAGAGCCAGCGCATAAGTCAACTACCCGCCCACCTTGCAGCACCTGATAGGTCTCAAGTTTAGAAAACAGGGCCTCGCGCACCCGCTCAGAAGTAGGGCGAGTACCTGAAGAGGGCACACGTAAGGGGGCCCCACCTACGCTGCCGGCCACGATTCTGCTCATACTTAAAGCCTATTACGGCGCGCTCGCAGCGGCTAAAGTTGCAGCTGGCATTAGGCTTAGTACATGCGCATAGCTCTCTACCCCGGCTCCTTTGACCCAATAACTAATGGGCACGTCGATATTGTTGGCCGGGCTGCCAACATTTTTGACCAAGTAGTGGTGGCTGTAGCGCAAAACCGTGATAAGCGCGGGCGCTACCACTTTAGTGATGAGCAAAGAGTGCGCTTAGCGACGGCGTCGTTAAGCCACCTGCAAAACGTTAAGGTAGTGGCCCTTAACGGGCTGGTGGCTAGTTATGCTGAGCAAATCGGGGCGGTTGCTATTGTTAAAGGGCTGCGTAACGGCAGCGATTTAGATAGTGAAGCGCCTATGGCGTTTATAAACACACAGCTAGGTGGAGTTGAGACAGTATTTTTACCTGCCGCCCCCGGGATGGGACATATCTCCTCTTCGCTAGTGAAAGATGTGGCCAGCTACGGCGGTAACATTGACTCACTTGTGCCGTCGGCAGTTGCCACGGCCCTTAAATCTTGAAGGAGGCGCAGTGTCTGAAAATGAGCGTGGGGCAGATGTCCTAAAGTACCTGAGCAAGCTTGAGCGTGCTCTGGAACAGGCTCGCCCGATGCCCATGGGCGCCTCAGTGCTGGTAAACCGCGAAGAATTTTCTGACTTATTGTTCCAGGTGCGTCAGCATTTACCGCTGTCCATTCAGGATGCCCGCAAAATCCTGGAGCAGGAAGACGAGATTATTGACCAGGCGCGTGAGCGAGCTAAGGCCATAGTCGCTGACGGTCACCGCCAGTCTGAGGCGCTAATTGAGCACGCCCATGAAGAAGCTGAGCGGCTTATCTCTGGCGAGAACATTGTGCGCCGCGCCCATGAGCGCGCCGATGAGATCGTGGCCCAGGCTGAAGACAAGGCCGCCGGGATGCGCGCGGGTGCGGAAAACTATTCAGATGCCCACTTGGCCTCCTTGCAGCAGACCCTAGAAAAGCTGCTGCACCAGACCATGGCTGGACGCTCTGAGCTGGAGCGACGTCGTAACCCCGAAACCCCGGCAAGCCAGACCTGGCAGGACCCCTCTGTGACGCGCCGTCGCAATATGGGCTGGTCAGTTGACCCCTCCTAGATTGCCCCGGCGGCGCAGCCTTACTAAAAACTTTGCCCCTTGCATAACTACTGAAGGCAAACATGAGTGACTTTGAAATTTCCCTGCGCGATCTACCTCACCAGGCAGGGTCTCTAAAAGAAGTAGATCTAAGTGTGCCCGCCCCGGCAGATCTGGGTAACGCCATGATTGGTGCTAAGCCAGGTTCCCCGGTGCGCCTGCAGGCCACGCTGACCTCCATGGCCGACGGCGTACTGGCTAGTGGCAGCGCCCAGGTGCATATCGCTGGTGAATGCGGCCGCTGCCTAGATGAAATCAACTATGAGCAAGACATTGACTTCTCAGAGCTATTTTTCCTGCCTGAGGTAGCAGCCAAGCTAACTGAAGACAGCGAAGCAGAAGACGCAGACGAGCTATTCACTATCTCAGATGAGGACAGCGTGGATTTAGAGCCGGTGCTGCGTGACGCCCTGGTTTTAAAGCTGCCCTTCCAGCCCCTGTGTAGCGATGACTGCCCGGGGCTATGCCAAGAATGTGGACAGCGTCTAGCTGATCTACCTGCCGACCATCACCACGAGATCCTAGATCCGCGTTGGTCTGCGCTGCGCTCATTGCTAGAGGAAGAATGATGGTTAGGAAAAGCAAGTCTCGGGTAAAAGCCCCCGCCGCCCGCACTGACCGGGAGGTGCTGCTCAACCGTTGGGGCATCAAAATTGACCCCAAGCTGTTAGAACTTGCCCTCACCCACCGCTCCTGGGCCCATGAGCAGGGCGGATTGCCCACCAATGAGCGCTTAGAGTTCCTGGGTGACTCTGTGCTGGGCCTGGTGGTAACTGAAGAGCTGTATGAGCGCTTCCCCGGCGTTAGCGAAGGCCAGCTGGCCAAAATGCGTTCAGCCACTGTCTCTGAGCCGGCTTTGGCGCAGATTGCCCAACAGCTGGGGCTGGGGGAGTTCATTTTGCTGGGTAATGGTGAGGCCATTACCGGTGGGCGTGAGAAAGCTTCGATCTTGTCTGACACGGTTGAGGCCATGATTGGCGCCACCTACCTAACTCACGGTTTTACTGCCACCCGCCCGGTGGTGCAGGTTTTGGTCTCTGGTTTCCTTAACCGTGCCCAGGTGCGTGGGGGCGCTATGGACTGGAAAACTTCGCTGCTGGAGCTGTGTAATGCGCATGGTTTGGGTTCGCCTAACTATGAGGTTGAGGGCTTTGGCCCCGACCACTCTCGCCGCTTTAGGGCCAGCGCTCATGTGGGTGAGCGTGAGCTAGGCAGTGGGGAGGGCTCCTCGAAGAAGGCTGCGGAGCTGGTGGCCGCTGAGTCTGCCTACGCCCGGCTTCTGGCTGAAAAGGGCGACGCTGGCTTGGCCCTGCCTGGGGTTAATGAGGCTTTGGCCGCCGATCAGGCTCACGGCAGTCTGCTTGGGGGCGTGCCCGCTAACGCCACTAACGATTAATGCCTGAGCTTCCTGAAGTTGAGGTAGTGCGCCGGGGGCTAGAAAAGCACCTGGTGGGCTTACATTTCACAGCGGTTGAGGTGTTAGATAGTCGCCCGCTACGCAAGCATGTGGGGGGCCCTGCCTCATTTGTAGACCAGTTGGTGGGTCGCCAGGTGCGCTCGGCGGTGCGTCGCGGCAAGTTTTTATGGCTAGTTCTCGACGACGGCGCCGCCCTGACTGCCCATCTGGGTATGAGTGGGCAGCTACTGGTCCATAGTGGGGCGCAGGCTGAACTTTTTAGCCACCGCCATTTGCGGGTGCGGTTAAGGCTGGAAGGTTCCACTGTGCTGCACCATGTGGATCAGCGCATGTTTGGTGGGCTGGCTGTGGTGGATATGGTGCCCACTAGCGACGGTTTTCCAGGTGGCTGTGGCAGTCAGTTAAATGCCATTCCGGTAACCGACACCCATGTGGCTCGCGATGTTTTAGATCCCTATCTTGATAAAGCCCAGGTAATTGGCCGCTTGCAGGCTTCTAGCCGGGCCATAAAGACCCTGCTTTTAGATCAAGGTGTTATATCGGGGATCGGAAACATTTATGCTGATGAAGCTTTATGGGCTGCACGTATTGCCGGCGCCCGGCCGGGCAGTTCACTTAGTAAAGCCAAGTTAAAACTTTTGCTGCAAAGCACTGGCGAAGTTATGCAACGCGCTTTAGCCCAAGGTGGCACCAGTTTTGACGCTTTATATGTAAATACTGAAGGAGAATCTGGATACTTTGCTAGGTCTCTAGAAGTCTATGGGCGTGAGGGGCAACCCTGTTCGCGTTGCGGCCGGCTACTGCGCAAAGAGGTTATTGGTGGGCGTTCACATGTACGCTGCCCCAATTGTCAGCGCAATAAACAGGGTTAAAACACGGCGTTATAAAAATTTCCTATAGTTTTACAAGTTTTTGATTATAGGACTAGGGCCCATTGTTGCTAGTCTTAGCTCCATGGTAGAAAACCGGGAGGGCGCGAACGTTCGCGTCATGATTATCGATGACCATGAGATTGTCCGTCGCGGCATCTCAGACATCATTGACCGCGCGGACGGCCTTGAAGTTGTAGCGGAGGCCGGTTCTAAAGCGGAGGCTATACGGCGTGCGGACCTAATGCGTCCTGACGTTGTCCTGGTGGATCTACAGCTACCTGACGGCACCGGCATTGAGGTTATCCGCGCCCTGTCTCAGTCTGTCCCGCAGGCTCTACCGATCGTGCTAACTTCCTTCGACGACGACGAGGCCCTGGCCGAGGCGCTGGAGGTAGGGGCACGTGCCTACGTGCTTAAGAGCGTGCATGGCGCCGAAATCTCTGATGTGGTGCGAGCCGTGGCTGATGGGCGTGTGCTGCTAGATGAGCGTACGGTTACCCGCCGACGCGCCGACCACGATGACCCCACCGCTGACCTAACCAACGCTGAGCGTAAAGTTCTGGTGCTGATCGGTGAAGGCCTGTCTAACCGTGAAATTGGCGCCCAGCTGGGAGTTGCTGAAAAGACGGTTAAGAACCACATCACCTCGCTGCTAGCTAAGATGGGCTTGCAGCGCCGCACTCAGGTGGCCGCCTGGGTGGCTAGCCAGCGCGCCTCGGGTTGGCGCGCCGGCTCACGCAGCTAAGCAGTTTTTTAGCCGACCGAGTTTTCTAGCGGCGCCTGCCAAAATAGGCGGGTGCCGCGATGCGTATCCTGGCCCGCCTGTGCAGCCTGGGCGGCGTCGTCGCGCAGACTGGGCCCCAAACTGAAGCTACCGCCACGACGCAAGGCTCGCTGACTCATATTGGCAGTGCCAGAGCTGCGCGTAGAGGTAGGATCTAGCCCCACGCCGTCGTCATCCACCCGAATCTCCACCTGACTGGGGGTGTGCTGACAAGAGGCGTTAGTTAGATCCAAACCGGTGAAATCAATCTGTACCCGCACCGAGGAAGCCTTGGCATGTCGGGCCACATTAGCTAGCGCCTCACGGGTTACCGCCACTAGGTCATCGGCCAAATCATCATCAACGGCGGCGTCAATAATGGAGATCAGATTATCTTCCTCGTCGCGGCAACAGTTGCTAAGTGACTTGCCGTCAACCGTGATAATCAGCGAAGGGGCGTAACCTAGCGAGTTGCGGGCCAGTGAGGATTCACGGCGCAAACGCTCCACCACCCCCACTTCCTCATCGCGGTCACGCAAAGAGCGCACAATTGAGCGGATCTGGGCCACCGATTCATCAATAGCCCCCAGTGCGCCGTCGAGAGCAGCCAAAATCTCCTCGGGCTCCAGCTGCTCCCCAGCAGCCAAGCGCTTGCGGGCTGAAGTGATACGCATACCGGTAGCAAACAGCTGTTGGATGGCCAGATCATGCAGGTCACGGCCAATGCGGGCACGTTCATCAAGCAGGTTAGCCATCTCTTCAGCGTGCTGGGCGCTAGCCAGTTCAAAAGCCATCGAAGCCTGTGAGGCCACCAGTTGGGCGATTTCTAGATCCTGCTCAGTAAACTCTCCGCGCCCAGGTACACGCAGCAGCAAAATCACCCCAATACCCTGGGAGTGGGAAATCATGGGGGCATATAGGGCTGGGCCAAAGCGGCTTAGCTCCTCCACTCGCAGCACTTTTTCTTCACATAAAGAGGGCACCAGCAGGCCGCAGCGGGCATGCAGGCTGTTCATGGCCCGCCCATCGGGGGGAAACACGGTGCCAATCAGCTCATTGGCCCATAAGCCGTCAGCCAGCTCGCACACCCAGCTGTCGCCAATTCCCGGCAAAATCAGGGCCGAAGTATCTGCGCGGGCCACCTCGCGCACGCGCTTGGTAATCAGACCCAGGGCGTCTTCCTCATCGGCGCCAGAAAGCAGCGTGCTAGTTAGCTCCTGCGAGACACTCATCCACTGAGTGCGTTCATTGGCCACCCGGTATAGGCGGGCATTATCAATGGCTACAGCCGCCGCGCGCGCCAGCATAGAAACCGTGGCGGCGTCACTAGTAACAAACCCGCCGGGCTTATCACACAGATAAATCTGACCAAAGATTTGGCTGTGCACCTGCAAGGGCACGGTTAGTAGCGAGCCGGGCCCTTCCCCCTCAATGGCGCCGGTAAAGGCGCTAGCAACTGAGAGGTTGTTGCGGATAATGGCGCCCGAATCGATTAAGGTGCCCGCCTGCTGGGGGTTTAGCTGGTTGGGGCCCTGCACCGATTCATAAGCTAGCTGCACCGGCGAAGCCGTGGGCACGCCGGAGTTAACCATGGGCCCAAAGGGGTTGTTTTGGTTATGCACCGCAATAGTGCCCCAAGCGGCCCCGGTTAGCTGGCAGGCGGAGGTGACAAAACGCTGCAGGGCATCGCGTACTTTTAGGGAGCTGGTTAGATCTAAGGCGGCTGCCAGTAGATCCAGGGTGCGCGCATCTAGATCGGCGGCGGTGCCTAGCCCTAGGTCAGTTAGGGCCCGGGTGGAGCGCATCCGGTTGGAGTGTACAGTGAAGGCGTTTACCTCACCGTTTTCGACAGCGACCGTAGCCGAGGAGTAGGTAGAAACCCGGGGGGTTAGGGGAGAGGGGATATCAATATCGCCCAGTGGGTCATCATCTGGCACTCCGGGAAATTGGAAGGTGTCACTCATCGCTGCTCTCCTCTTGCGCTAGAGCCCAAGCGTATTCGTTGCTGGTAGCTAGTAGCTGGCTGTGGCTGCCACGGGCAATAATGCGGGCACTTTGGTTTTCTTTGCCTAGTAGCACTACTTCATCAGCGCTGGCCAAAGCACTTAGACGGTGGGTTACTAGCACAATAGCGCGCTTGGAGTCGGCTTGTAAGAGGTCGGTGATTAGGGTGTCGGCAGTGGCCGGGTCTAGGTGCTCGCCGGGCTCATCTAGTAGCAGGATGCGCGCAGGGCTGGCTAGGGCGCGGGCCAGTAAGAGTCGACGGCGCTCCCCGCCGGAAATACTGGTGGCGCCCGAACCCAAGACAGTGTCTAGTCCTTTAGGTAGCTGGCTTACCCAAGCGCCTAAACCTGCCTGTTCTAGCAGCTCATAAGCCTGTTCAGCAGTGATATCAGCCTTGGCGACGCGCAGGTTTTCTAGTACTGAGGTGTTAAAAATATGGGCATCTTCAGCCGTTAGGCTCACGTAGGCGGCAGCTTGTTGACGCGGTGAGCCATACAGTGGCTGCCAAGTGTTTTGGCTAGTTAGTACCTCAACGCTTCCCTGGGCACTAGGTAGGATCCCGGCCAGGGTGTACAGCAGGGTGGTTTTACCAATCCCGGAAGAGCCCACAATGGCCAGTGACTGGCCCGGTTTAACTTCCAGATCAATACCTTGACTGATAATGGGGCCCCCTGGCCAAGCAGTAGCCAGATTACGGGCGCGCAGGCTTAGCTCAGCGCCGGGCGCAGCTAGCTCATGGCTTGGTTCATCGGCTGCCTGGCGGGCCTGGTCAACCAGCTCCATCACCCGCGTGGCGGCCTGGGCGGAAACAATCAGTTGAGTGCTGGCTGGGCCAAGTGGGGCGGTGGCCTCGAAAGCAGCCAGAGGCGTAAGCGTGATAACCGCCAGCATCACCGGGTTAAGGCTGCCGGAGGCCACAGCCGGGCTACCAACCAAAATCGCTCCAATTACGGCAGCCAAGGTGGCGGCAATATCAATGGCGCCGGCTAGGGCGCCAGGCCGGGCGGCGCTGTCTTTAAGGGCAATAATGCGCTGCTCAATTTGGGCTAGCTCATTTTGGGCGGTTTCCATAGTGCCGTTAATGCGCAGCTCGTCAGCATTTTCCAGAAGGTTAAGGGTGGCATTTGCCAGCTGCGTGTCAGCCAGACGGCGAGCATCCAGGGCCCGGCGGGTGGCCCGCATGGTTACTAGAGGAGCACCAATACCGCTGATAGCTAGACATAGGGCCAAAATCAAGGCGGCAGGGGGATAGATAAAGGCGATGGCCACTACCGTCAGTAAACTGCTCACCAGCGCCACCGCAGCGGGCAGGTAGGCACGCACCACCAGGTCGCCGACGGCGTCGATATCAGCTCCCATGCGGGCTAGCACATCCCCCCGGCGCAGGGCGGCCACCACGTCAGCGCGTGAGCCAGCTAGGGCCTGATAAACCCGGGTACGTAGCCCATTCATGCCGCGCAGCGCCGTGTCGTGGCTGATTAGGCGTTCCACGTAGCGTAAAACTGCGCGGGAAATACCAAATAGGCGCACCATTACGGGTGCTACTCCCAGCATCACCACATCGGGATGCTCGCTGGCGCGGGCAATTAGCCAGGCAGCCACCGCACTTAAGGCAATGGCGCTAGCCAAACCAGCGCTACCGGTAAGCACTGAAGCCCAAAACCTGCCCCGGTTAAGCCCTAACAGGCGCAGGCACTGGCGTAGGCTGGCGCGTTCTTGACTGCTTAGAAACACCATATTCACTTAAGCCTCCTGCGCGGCTAGCGCCTGGGCGCACACCTCAATGACATTGTCGGCAATGTTGATAAGTGCCTGACGGTGAGCAATAACCACCACGGTTGAGCCTGCTGCACGCAGCTGCAGCACGGCCTGCACAATCTGGTTTTCACTGATGGCATCTAAGTGGGCGCTGGGTTCATCAAGCAGTACCAGGGCGCTGGGGTTGACTAGGGCCCTGGTTAACGCCAAGCGCTGACGCTGACCCACGCTTAAACCCACCCCGCCTTGACCCAGCTGGGTGTCCCAGCCTTGGGGTAGGGCGGCTACGACGGCGTCGAAACCGGTTACCTGCGCCGCCTTTTCCAGCTCGGCTTGGCTGTGCGCGCCGGCGCTAAGCAGATACTGACGCACTGAGCCGGGCAAAATCGCTGGATGTTGGCTCACCCAGGTTAGCTGGCGCCACCAGGAGTTAAGCTCAACTTCACGCAAATCCAAGCTGGCGCCGTCGCTGAGCAAATTAACTTGGCCGCTAGTGGGGGGCACTAGGCCCATTAATACCTGGGCGGTGGTGGTTTTACCAGCCCCGGATTTACCTACCAGCACATGGATTTTTCCCGGCTCTAAGCGGGCCGAAAGCAAGGCGGGGGCGTAGGTGCCTCGGGCCTTAACCGAAAGGTTGCTGATCTCAATAGTGGTTTGGCTTAGCTGCGGGGCTGCTTGGCTGCCTTGGTGGTGGGTGCGTTCAATGATTTCAAAAGCCTGCTCGGCGGCGGCCACGCCATTAGCTGAGGCGTGGAAGTGGAAACCGACCTGACGCAGGGGCTGATAAACCTCGGGGGCAATCATGATTACCAGCAGGGCAGTAGCTAAATCCAGGCGCCCATATAGCAGACGGAAACCTACCTCAACGGCCACAATCGCCACCGATAGGGTGGTGATAAATTCCAGCACTGCGCCAGAGAGGAAAGCTACCCGCAAAGTAGCCATAGTGGTGGCGTTGTAGGCCTTACCAAGCTGATAGATGCGTTTGCTTGAACCCTGGGCGCGCCCTAGTGCCTTAAGGGTGGGCAATCCGGAAGCCAAATCTAAAACCTGGGCACCTAGACGCTGCATGGCTGCTAGACGCTCATTGGAGTATTGGGAGGTTAGCTTGCCGATCAGGATCATAAAAATAGGGATCAGCGGGATGGTGGCCACTACCGCAATAGCGGAGGGGATGTCTTGGGTGAACATCACTAGGGCCGTGGCCGGGGTGACCGTGGCCGCCAGTAGCAGCTGGGGTAGGTAGCGGGTGAAGTACGGTTCTAGATCATCTAGGCCACGTGTAGCCAAGGTGGCGCTCTGGGAGGTGTTGGTGGAGCGCCACCGCAGGCCGGCGGCAATGGCCTGCTCTAATACGCGCTTGCGTAGCTGCACCACCGTTTGTGTGGCCGCGCGGTGGGCGCGTGACTCTTGCAGGTAGGTGATTGCTACGCGCACAACTAGCACCCCCGCCAACAGGGCCAGCGGCAGGGCCAGCGTGTTTAAGGACTGCTTTGAGGTGATCACGGGGGCAATGACGTAGGCAATCAAAGCAGCTTGGCTAACTATGGCAGCGGCGGTTAGAAAACCGGTGACTGCGGTGAAAATAATGTAGCTGCGAGCCGCTTTAGCGTAGCGCGCCAGGCGTGGGTCCAAAGGCTTCACAAGGCCAGTCTAGCGAGGATATTCAAATAGTTTGATTTAGGAAAAAAGTCTGGTGGCGGGCAACCATAAGCAGGTTGCCCGCCACCAGCGCTTTGCTAAACAGCAATCAGTGGTGACTACTGATCTTGTTGATCAGCAGGCCAAGTGATCAGTAAGCCAAGCCCACCGGCTTAGCGGAGTTGTCGCGCACCTTAACCGGGTCCAGGCCGGCATTGGGGTCGATCTTTTCAGCGTTGATGCGCTTGGCGAAGACCTTGTAGCTCCAAATGGTGTACACCAGCACCACGGGTACGAATACCACGGCGGCAATGCTCATAATCAGCAAGGTCACATCCGCGCTAGCACCCTGAGAGATGGTCAGCGAGTAAGCCGGGTTGATGGCAGAACGCATAATGTCGGGGGTGATAGCCAGGAAGATGAACACCACGGCAAAGGCAATGGCACCAAAGTGGGTGGCAAAAGCCAGGCCCTGACGCCCACGCAGATTCAAGTACAAGGAAGCCACCAGGAACAGGGCAGCCAGTACCAGACCAATCCAAGAAGCGGGGCTGGCGGAGTAGGCCAGCTGAGCCCACAGCACCCACAGTGCGGTGAGCACGGTGGAGACCACGCCCAGCTTCAGGGCCAGGGCGGAGCAACGCTTGGACAGATCGCCAGCGGTCTTTAGGGCCGCGAACAGGGCCCCGTGGGTCAAGAACAGCGAGCAGGTAACCAAACCACCTAGCAGAGTGAAGGGGGTGATCAGGCTCCAGAAGCCACCGGTGATTTCGTGGGAGGCGCCCGGAATCAGGGTGCCGGCGCTCTGGGCCGCCAGGGCCTCAGAGACGGGCACAACCTTGCGGCTGGCAACCTCAACTACCTCAATCTGCATACCCTGCACCAGGTTGGCGAAGGCCGCACCCCACAAGATGGCGGGCAGCCAGGCGCTGATGGTGTGGGCCCAGTCCCAGCGAGCACGCCAGGTGTCAGAGTTGATCTTGCCGCGCCACTCAATAGCGCAGATACGCACGATCAGGGCCAGCAGGATCAGGAACAGAACTAGGTAGGCTCCAGAAAAGAGCGTGCCGTACCACTCGGGGAAAGCGGCGAAGGTGGCGCCACCAGCGGTGAGTAGCCAGACCTCGTTACCGTCCCAGTGGGGGCCGATAGTGCCTAGTAGGGCGCGGCGTTCGCGCTCATCTTTGGCCACGAACTTGTAGATCATGCCCACCCCAAAGCCGAAGCCTTCTAGGGTCAGGTAGCCGATCCACAAAACAGCGATGAGGATGAACCAGAGAACAGATAACGTCATTTTGTCTTACTTCCTTGTATTTATCAGTACTGGAAGGTCAGCTCGGCGTCGTCGGCCGGTTTGTCAGCTACCGGGGTGCGTACGCCTTCACGCACATAGCGACGCAGGAGCATAAACCAAACCACGCCCAGAGCGGCATAGAGCAGGGTGAATACGACCATACTGGTCAATACGGAAGCAGAAGAGACTACCGTGGATACACCGTTCTGGGTGAGCATGTATACCCAGGTGGTGGGGTCGTCAGGACGTACCGTGGCCAGGTTGGGGGCTACTACCCAAGGCTGACGGCCAATTTCGGTAAAGATCCAACCGAAGCTGGCACCCAGGAAGGGCAGGGTCACACTCCACAGAGCCAGCGTGCCCAGCTTGCGGTTAGCAATGAGCTTGTTGGCGCGGGTCAGGTACAGCACTACCAGGGCCAGCAAGATGGATAGCGAACCGGTGCCGATCATCAGACGGAAAGTCCAGAAAGTGGTCATGACGTCGGGGGTGTAGTCGATCTTGGAGCCATCGGCAGCGGTGCTACCAAAGCGCTGCTCCATGTCCTTCTGGGCCTCGTCCAAGCCGGTCATGCGGGCGTTGAAGTCGTTGGTGGCCATGAAGGAGTAGACCTTGGGGATCTCAATGATGCGGGTGGGGCCGCCGTTGGCAGAGCAGTCACCGAAGGCAGCTACGGTGAAACCTGCGCCTTCCTGGCTCTGGCACAGGGCCTCAGCAGCGGCGAACTTGGCGGGCTGATATTCAGCGATCTGCTGGCCCTGCCAGTGACCGGTGCCCAGTACACCAATGCCGGCGATTAGTGCGAAGTAGGCGCCAAAGCGAGCACCGCGACGCCACAGCTCAGTGGCCTCAAACTTCTGCTCGGCGCGCACTGCGCGCACCATCCACCAGATGGAAATACCCATAACCATGGCGCCGGCAACCAGCAGGGCGGTGGTCACTACGTGCAGGTAGGTGGCCCAGGTTAGGGGAGAGGTAAGCACCTCGATGAAGCCGCCAATACCGTCAAGCTCGGCGCGGCCGGTCTTGGGGTTAACGACGGCGCCTACCGGGTGCTGCATCCAGGAGTTAGCGGCCAGAATGAATAGGGCGGAGAGGTTAACGCCTAGCGCTACCATCCAGATGCACAGGTTGTGCAGTTTCTTGCTCAGACGGTCCCAGCCGAAAATCCACACGCCCATGAAGGTGGATTCCATGAAGAAGGCCAGCAGGGCCTCGAAGGCTAGCGGGGCACCAAAGATGTTGCCTACAAAGCGAGAGTATTCAGACCAGTTCATGCCGAACTGGAATTCCTGCACGATACCGGTGGCCACACCCAGTGCGAAGTTAATAATGAATACCTTGCCGAAGAACTTGGTAAGAGTTAGCCACTGCTCGTTACCGGTCTTGAGCCAAGCGGTTTCCATGAGTGCTACCAGCGGTGCTAGACCGATGGTTAGTGGAACCAGAATGAAGTGATAGACGGTCGTGATCCCGAACTGCCAGCGGGCTAGGTCCAGACTGTCGAGCGCCATTGCGGTGGTCACAAGCGCTACCTTTCTTGGTACTAATGATTCAATCTTGAGTTTTTAGCCGTAGGGCCAAAACACTTCGCCGTAAGTGTACTTCTAAGCCTGACGCGCTGTCATGAAGAAGTGGGACTTTTTGACTAAGGGTGCAAACGACTCAAGTGAATTTGTTTACCCTTGCAAAATACCTGGGACATACGTCCCTACTGACTGGGGTCGGTTTATATGTTTCTGACTTAAGTCCCGTTTTTGTGCTCTCCCTAAGCCGGCTTCGACACGCCCGAAAAATGCTCAGGCTCCGCTTGAGGCAATTAACGCCAACAGTAAAAACTGGCCATCTGTGACGCCTCTACCAGGTTTTAGTGCCATGGGTGTGGAATAATTCCCTAAGAGCTCCGCTTACGTACCAGCGCGCTCTCCGCCTGCCCTGTGCTCGCCAAACTGCTTTTGCGCCGCATATGTTCGTCGCTGCAAAGCCTGGCTAGAATGCGCACTGCGGCGGCCCTGACATCCCATAAGGGGTGCTCCTAGACTTTCCGCCCATTGCGGCGACGACCCGACCAGCTTGGGGTAGGTGCGAACCTGGGCTGCGTCACTTTGGAGAAAATAATGGCTGAAATGGCTGACTCTACTTTTAGTGCTGCCGAGGAACCCCAGGCAGCCCCCAGTGCGCCCGCTTCTTTTGGTTCTCTACTATTTCAGGCCCCCGATTTTTCGGCAGTGCGTAAGCGCCCGGTAGTAGAGGCTGATTCTGCTGAAAACGACGACGACGCCGCCCGCACCCCGCGCGCGAGCGTTAAGTCCCGCAAAACTCGCCACCGTGACGAACGTACTAGCCGCGAAAAGCGCGTCGAAGTAGCTGATCAAGAGAGCGAAGCAACTCAGGACGAAAGTACTGATGTAAGCACAGCTGAAGAAGACGAAGAAAACGGCCGCAAGTCTGTGCGCCGTCGTCGTGGCGGACGCGGACGCCGCTCACGCGTGCGCGAAGAGGAAGAAGAGACCACTACTAGCGCTTCCAGTCCTGAAGAGGCTGAAGCTGACGCGCAGGCCAGTGAAGAAAGCAGCGAAGAGGAAGAGGGCGGAGAGTCCGGCTCGCTGCGCCGTCGCCGTCGCCGTCGTACCCGCACCCGCTCAGATGAAGCCCGCGACGTTAAAGACGAAGTTACCGCCCTTAAAGGCTCTACCCGCCTAGAAGCCAAGCGTCAGCGCCGCCGTGAAGGACGTGCCGCTGGACGCCGTCGCCCGATCGTGACCGAAGCAGAATTCCTGGCCCGCCGCGAAAGCGTGGACCGCCAGATGATCGTGCGCGAAAAAGACGGGCTCAACCAGATCGCCGTACTTGAAGACGATATGCTGGTAGAGCACTACGTAGCCCGCCACACCCAAACCTCAATGGTGGGCAATGTCTACATCGGCCGCGTACAAAACGTGCTGCCCTCCATGGAAGCCGCCTTCGTTGACCTAGGCAAGGGCCGCAACGCTGTGCTTTACGCCGGTGAAGTTAACTGGGACGCCGCTGGCCTAGAAGGCAAGCCCCGCCGCATCGAAGACGCCCTCAAGAGCGGCGACACGGTAGTAGTGCAGGTAACCAAGGACCCCATCGGTCACAAGGGCGCGCGCCTAACCAGCCAGATCACCCTGGCCGGACGCCACCTGGTGCTAGTGCCCGGGGGGTCTATGACCGGTATTTCACGCAAGCTACCCGACACTGAGCGCGGCCGCCTAAAGCGCATTTTGAAGCAGGTTGTGCCCGCCGGACACGGCGTAATCGTGCGCACCGCCGCTGAGGGCGCTACTGAAGAGCAGCTAGCCGCTGATGTGCAGCGCCTAACCGCCCAGTGGGAGCAGATCCAAAAGAAGGTAGAGGCCGTTAACCGTGGCTCAGGCAAAGCCCCGCTGCTACTAAAGGGTGAGCCGGAGCTGGCTTTGCGCGTGGTGCGTGACGTCTTTAGTGAAGACTTCCGCAAGCTGATTGTCTCTGGCACTAAGGCCTGGCAGACCATTAGTGAATACGTCACTGAGCTGAGCCCTGAGCTGGCTGATCGGCTAGAGCACTGGGTTTCCCCGGTGGATGTGTTCACCACCTACCGGGTAGAGGAGCAGCTAGCTAAGGCTTTTGACCGCAAGGTGTGGCTGCCTAGCGGAGGTACCTTAGTGATTGACCGCACTGAAGCCATGACGGTTATTGACGTCAATACCGGTCGCTTCACCGGCGCGGGCGGCACCCTGGAGGAGACCGTCACCCGCAACAACCTGGAAGCAGCTGAGGAGATTGTGCGTCAGCTGCGTCTGCGCGACATCGGCGGCATGGTGGTAATCGACTTTGTGGATATGGTGCTTGAGTCCAACCGGGACCTGGTGCTGCGCCGCCTAATCGAATGCCTGGGCCGCGACCGTACCCGCCACCAGGTCACTGAAGTAACCAGCTTGGGGCTAGTGCAGATGACCCGTAAGCGTGTGGGGCAGGGGCTGGTAGAGGCCTTCTCGACGCCGTGTGAGCACTGCAATGGGCGTGGCTTTATCGTTCATGATGCCCCGGTGGAAAACCAGGTGGTGGACATGTCTATGTCTGCCTCAGCCCATGTAGACAGTGGTAAGCGCCGTCGTAAGCAGCGTAAGGATGAAGAACCGCGCCGTAAGAATGACTCAGCCAGTGAGTCCGCTGCGGCCAGCGTGGCCGATGAGTCTGAGCGCGACAATGTGCGCAACACGCTAGCCCAGATTGCTGCCGCCGCTGAGCAGGCTCACGAGAGTGGGGCTAGCGAGGCGCTGCGTGAAACCGTACGCTCACCGCGCCGGGTGCGCCGTTCGGGCCAGTTTGTACAGAGCGCTGCGCCGGCTGACTTTATGGAGCTTTTGGAGCCACAGCAGGCTCACGACGAGGCTGCCAACGCTACCGCTCACGACGACGCTGGCGCCCCTAGTGATGCTGGTGCCCCGGACGGCTCCCCGGACGCCGCAGCTAGCGACACCGATGAGGCTCAGCAGTCGGCTGACGCGCCACTAGAGCCGGCAGCCGCCCAGGAGGAGGTAACCGGACAGGCGTCCGCAAGCGCCGAGGTAGCTGAGCAGTCACACGCAGCTACCGAGGTAGCCCAGCCGCGCCCACGCCGTCGGGCTGTGCGCCGCGCTGCTAGTGCCCCCGATGTAAGCGTCACCCCCGAGCACGCCCCGGCCGCCCCGGCCCAGAGGCAGACTATTTCCGGAGGTGGATCGGTAGTTGCTAGCGCCGACACGGTGCTAGAAACCATGCGTCGCCCACGCCGTCGGGCAGCTAGCTCCGGGGTGGTGGCACCGGCACAAACTGAAACCGGTGCGCAAGACCACACTGAAGAATAGCGAAAACAGGTTGGCGCAACGCCCCTTCGTCACGTAGAGTTGACCGTCGGTGCGTTGCGCACCGTTTGCCAGAAAGTGCCAAGTTGGCTTAGTAGCTACGGGGCGCTTAAAACGACTAAAAGAGATGAGCATCAACGTGGTCTACGCGATCGTCAAGGCTGGTGGCCGTCAGGAGAAGGTCTCCGTCGGCGACGTCGTCGTTGTCGACAAGCTTGCCGGTGAGATCGGCGACGAGGTAACCCTCGCCCCCCTACTCCTGGTGGATGGCGACAAGGTGACCTCGGACGCTGCTGGCCTAGCCGAGGTATCCGTTCGCGCCGAAATCGTCGGCGACGAGAAGGGTCCTAAGATCAACATCCTCAAGTTCAAGAACAAGACCGGTTACCGTAAGCGTCAGGGCCACCGCGCCAAGCTGACCGCTGTCAAGGTCACCGCAATCGCCTGATCTTGCCCTATATCGGCATCGATTAGTCTTAGCAGAAAAGAGGATTAGGAAATGGCACACAAGAAGGGTCTGGGTTCCTCCCGCAACGGCCGTGACTCGAACGCACAGTACCTGGGCGTTAAGCGCTACGGCGGCCAGTTTGTTAAGGCCGGAGAGATTATCGTGCGTCAGCGCGGCACTCACTTCCACCCTGGTGTAAACGTAGGCCGCGGTAACGACGACACCCTGTTTGCTACCGCAGCTGGCAGTGTCGAGTTCGGCACCCACCACGGTCGTAAGGTCGTCAACGTCCTAGTTGAGGCCTGAGACCAGCGACTAAACGTCATGCGAGGGCGGTTCGGCGCGATGCCGGCCGCCCTTGCGTCATATATACGCCCGCAACTGATACCTAGGAGAGATCATGGCCAGTTTTGTTGATCGCGTGGTTTTGCACGTTGCCGGTGGCGACGGCGGCCATGGTTGCACCTCGATTCACCGTGAAAAGTTCAAGCCCCTGGCTGGCCCTGATGGCGGCGACGGCGGTCACGGCGGTTCGGTTATTTTGCGGGTAGATCCCTCGGTCACCACTCTACTTAGCTACCACCGCAGCCCTCACCGTAGTGCTGGTAGTGGTACCCCCGGCATGGGGGACTGGCGGCGCGGTGAAAATGGCGCTGACGTAATCTTGCCGGTGCCTGAAGGCACGGTTGTTAAAGACACTGACGGCAGCGTAATCGCTGACCTAGTTGAGCAGGGAGCAGAGCTGGTAGTGGCGGAAGGCGGCGCCGGCGGGCGTGGTAACTTCTCGCTAGCTTCCTCTAAGCGCCGCGCCCCGGGCTTCCACCTGTTGGGGCTGCCCGGTGAGAAAAAAGATGTAGTACTTGAGCTAAAGTCCATCGCTGACGTGGCTTTAGTGGGTTACCCCAGCGCCGGTAAATCCTCCCTGATTGCCGCCATGAGCGCGGCGCGTCCCAAGATTGCCGACTATCCTTTCACTACTTTGGTACCCAACCTAGGCGTGGTTGAGGCCGGCTCTAACCGCTACACCATTGCGGATGTGCCCGGGCTGATCCCTGGCGCCAGTGAAGGCAAGGGCTTGGGCCTGGAGTTTTTGCGCCACATTGAGCGCTGCGCGGTGATTGTGCATGTCCTTGACGCTGCCACACTAGAATCTGACCGCGATCCGCTCCATGATCTTGAGGTTATTGAAGCTGAGCTAGCCACCTACTCGCAGCGCCTAGCTGATGACGGCAGTGCCACGGGCCGCCTGCCGCTGATGAGCCGTCCACGCGTGATTGTGGTTAACAAGGTGGATATGCCTGACGGCGCCGCCATGGCTGAAATGATGCATGATGAGCTGCTAGAGCGCGGCTGGCCGGTGTTTGAAGTCAGTGCGCTAACCCGTAAGGGCCTACGTGAACTGTCCTATGCGCTAGCGGCCCTGGTAGAGCAAGACCGCCAGCAGTTGCAAGAGGTCGAGAGTCAGACGGTGCGCCCGGTTATTACCCCGGCCCCGGTAGGACGGCGTAAGAATGAGCCCATTGCCACCATTAAGCTGATTAACCACCCCCAGGAGGGCAAGGTTTATCAGGTGCGCGGTCAAAAGCCTGAACGCTGGGTGCTGCAAACTGACTTCACTAACAATGAGGCCGTGGGCTACCTAGCTGACCGCCTGGCTATTGCTGGCGTGGAAGATGAGCTGCTCAAGGCCGGGGCACAGGGTGGAGACACGGTGTTGATCGGTGATTTAAGCGACGGCGTCATCTTCACTTGGGAGCCCACCCTCACTGCCGGGGCTGAGCTGCTGGGCCAGCGCGGCACGGATGTGCGCGTGGAGGACTACCACCGCCGTACCAACGAGCAGCGCCGAGCTGAATATAAAGAACGTATGGACGCGAAAGAAGCTGCCCGCGCGGCCCTGCGTGAAGAAGCAGCCCAGGGTCTGTGGACCGACCCGGATCTGTAAACCGAAACTAGATAACTCTGTCAGGCAAAGATCTGACAACATATGTGACGTGCTAGCACCGTGTTAGCGGAGCGGCCTTAATCGCGCTGGTCGCCCCACTAACGGCGCTGCCGCACCCGGACGATTTTTGGGCATATCGCCTGGTGAGGTGGGGTAGGACGCCTTTGTCTTACCCCGGCGAGGCCAGCTTATATGTGTCAATCGTTTAGCATGTTTACTTAAAATCTCACAGCGTCTCGATTTGCCTTGAAGCGATGCAATTGGCTAGTTAGCAGCCCTTACAGCCATAATAAAAGCAGTACTTCCGAGCATTATGAGGATGCGATGCCGTTTAAATATGCACGCACCACCGGTGTGGCCATAATACTTGCCGCCATAGTTTATTCCACCTGGCTGCTGTCTGGTCTGCTGGGCTCGCATTTGAGTTGGGTTAACGCCTACGCCTCTGAATTGGCTGCTAGTGGCCAGCCCACCGCTAAGGTCACTCGTATTGGCGACGGCGTAGCCTCACTACTAGTTAGCGGCACCGGCGTGGTAGGGCTTAACAACCTAGGTAGAAACGTTCATTGGCGCAGGCTTAACCGCTGGGGTAGGCGCTGCGCCCTGCTAGGGTTTGGGGGACTAGTACTTATCGGTGTGGCCACCATTGTGGACGTTAGTTTCCCAATGCAATGCGCGGTATCGCTAAACAGCTGCAAGGCGCAGCTGGCCCACTCCACCAGCTGGGTGCACCGGGTTCATGAAGGCTCCTCAATTGTGGTGGGAGGGGCCTGGATTGCCGCCGGCGTGGGCCTAACCGGTCTACTGAGCCCACGCAGCGGCCTAAAGCTACACAAAATTATGCCGGCTAGTCGTTACCTAACCGGCATAATGACTGCGGCAAGTGCCTTCTATGCGATTACCGCCGCTGTGCTAGAAGTACTCCAGCGTTACAGCGGCATCGCTCAAAGAGTGCACTTGACCATCTTATTTGTGTGGATGGTGGTGTTTGGGCTTGAGCTAATCATTAGTCCCAAACGCTGGCGCAAGCTTAGGCGCGCACTTAGATAAAGCACGCGCCTAAACACCTTTAGTTCACATCCATCCAGCAGCTACCCATAGGTTCAAGCTCAACCTGCCAGGTTTGGCCCTGGCCGCATACGCTGGTGCTAACCGCCTGGTAGGAGTTGTTGGTCACCAAGAACCGGCGCACCTGCGGATACCAAGCCACTTCAGTGGCCGGGTGACTGGTATGCCACTGCTCAATGAGGTCTTGACAGTTAGCCGCCCAATACAGGGCGCGCTGCAGGGTGCGGCTGTTTACATAGGAGTAGGGCAGACCCGAGAAATACACGGCGCGCCCGGCTCCATAGTGGTTAACCGCCAGCTGTACGCTGCCCTCTTTTAGTCGCAGAATCTGCGCGCTGGTAGCAAACACATCCCCACCAGCGCCTTCGCCGTCGTCGAAAACCGGGTCTAAATCAGCGCTAACGTAATGCTCAGAAGTAACCACCGGGTAGCGGTCAGTAGACAGTGACAAGGACTGCTCACGATCCACCCCCAAAACATCGCTGAGCTGCAAGAAAGCCCCTCCCTTGGGATAGGCACTAGGCTCACCCACACCAATGAAACCGCCACCAGCGGCCACCCAGGCGCGAATAATTTCGCTCAGACGCGGATCATCCCAAGCTTGAGCCCCAGAAAAAGCGGTGCCAGCAGCGCCAGCATTAATCAGCACCCCAATATCGCTGGGCACACCCTGGTCCAAAACCTCGTTGAAGGAGAGGAACTCCACCTCAAAAGGCAAGCCAGCCAAGGCCTCAACCACACCCACATAGGAGTAGCAGGCCTTATACCACAGTGCGTGGGCCACCATATGGGTTTGCCAGCTGCGCAGCTTACCCCAGGCATTCAAAATCCCCACCTTAAAGGGGGCGTTAGCCGGCAAGTTACCGCCAGAAAACTCGTGAATGTCGCGGAACTCCTGACAGATCTGGGCAATGCGCTGGACAAACTCAGGAAACTCCAGAGCCAGCGAAACATAGCCGCCATAGCCCATCCGGTCTAGCGGGCGGCGCACAATAGCGCGCCGTGAAGTTAGCCAAGAATCATTGGCCTGGCCCACCGGGTCTCCGCCCTCGTGGTTGAAAACGTCGGGGAAGAAGTAAGGTAAGAAACGCACCTCGGTGTATTTAACCCCGGGAATATCGCTGATCAGGCGGGTAGTGGCGGCGCTACCAGCACTACCAACCACCGCATCTAGCCCAATTGAGGGGAAATACTTGCCGTAAGGCTCGGTGCCAATCCAGTTATCACCTAGGAACATCATGGCTTCGCGCCCATTAGCGTGGGCAATATCCACCAGCTCCTTGGCCTTGGCGGCCACAAACCTGGAAGTGAAATCAATCCAGTCTAGGAACTGGGGGCTGGGGGAGCGGAAGGGGCAGTTGTAGTAGCCGGCGTCGACAAAATCTTCAGCCCGCAGTGCATAGCCGTATTCAGTCTCAAAAGCGTCCAAAGCTTCAGGTGAGACGGAGGCAGAGTAGCCAAACCAGTCCACAAACTTTTCTTTGCCGCTCTCGTTAAACACCAGCGTGAAGTGGTAGAAGAAAGTGGTAAAACGCACCACATCCACTTCCGGGTGGGCCGCTAGCCAGTCGGTCAGGGCCTGGCGGGTGTGCTCCCACACCGGGTGCTTGCGCGCGTCATAGGGACGCTCTTTGACGCGGGTGGGGTCATCTTGCCAATTGTTGGTGATGTAGTTGTACATCTGGGTGGAGTCCCATAGCTGATCAGCTAGGAAAGCCACAGTGTATTCATGCCAAGGCGTGGGCTGGGGGATAGTTACCACCCCGCGCTGCTGATCTAGCTGCCAGTCTTCTACGGGCACTACCTGGCCAGTGGTGCGGTCAGTGACCTCCCAAAAACGCTCATAGCGCTCATAGTGCGGGGCGAACTGGTCACGGAAATAGCCCTCCATGACGTCAATTTCTAGGGCAGTGGCGCCTAAAGCAGTGTGCCGGGCAGAAAGCAGATACTGGTTAACCAAAGTTTGGGGATGAGCCAGCGCAAATTCTTGATCGCCACGGGCCGGGAAGTAGGTGGAGTAAACCTTATCCACCAGTTCAGAGGCTATTTCAGGGAGCCAAGTACCGTCAGAGTTACGGACGGCATCTGCGCCTAAAGCAGTGCAAAGGGCGCGGATTTGTTCATCAATGCCCTCTTGAATGGGCATAGTGACGCGACCGGTAGTGCGCGGGGCGGGGGGCATGGTCATTGCAGACTTCCTCGGCAGCAGTTACACAGCTAGGCTGGCGCCTCAGGCGCTAACCAAGCTGTGTTCGATTATGTTGGGGTAGGGGAGAAAATGTTTCCCTTAAACAATCATAGTCTCTACGCCGGCGGCTTTGATCCACGCTAGCGTGTCCTCATCCACACCGTTGTCGGTGATCAGCAGGTCAATCTGTGACAGCTTACGGATCAATGCAAAGGCACTAGTGCCCAGTTTCGAGTGGTCACTAACAGCCACCACCGTCTCAGCCGCATCAGCCAAGGCCGCGTTAATAGCTGCCTCACCCTCGTGGGAAGCGTAGGCCCCGCGCGGGCCTAGAGCCTCAACCCCTAAAAACAAGGTGTTGATGTAAATATCGGGCAAAATCCGCTGCGCCAGGGGGCCTACCAGCTCATATGACTGGGGGCGGGGCACCCCACCAGTCATCACTACCCGCACATGTGAGCGCACAGTCAGCTCATAACCAATATTGACCGCATTAGTAACCACCGTAACTTGCGGCACTTCCAAAGTAGGTTCAGGCGCGTGCAAGGCCAACTCGCGGGCAATCTCAGTGGTGGTAGTGCCCCCATTAAGCGCAATAGTTTGGCCCGGCTCAACCAGTTTGGCGGCAGCATGAGCAATACGTGTCTTTTCCTCAGACATGCGTGTAGTGCGGTAACGCAAGGGCAGCTCTGAAGAAGTAGGGTTGGCGCTAGCCCCGCCGCGAGTGCGGGTAACTAACTGTTGGCTGGCCAGTAAATCCAGGTCACGCCGGGCAGTGGCGGCGGAAACCCCCAGTTGAGCGACGACGTCGTCAATATGCACGCTGCCGGCTTCCAGAACCATAGCCAGTAGCTCGCTAAGCCGATCGTGCCTGGTCATTACTGCCTCCCGTAATACGTGTCAGATTGCCAGTGTAGGCCGCGAAACTGTAGGAAAACTTGGTTAATACCCCCATAAGGATAGGCTATTTATATTAATTCATGGCAGTATGTAGGCATGGAAAAAACAGGGCGAGCACCACGCATAGGCATTATGGGTGGCACTTTCGACCCGATTCACCATGGCCACTTGGTGGCTGCAAGCGAGGTACAAGACGCCTTTGAGCTTGATGAAGTAATCTTCGTTCCTACAGCTTCCCAACCCTTTAAACGTGACCGCCGCGTCTCTGCTGCCGAGCATCGCTACTTGATGACGGTTATCGCTACGGCCTCTAACCCGCGCTTTACGGTGTCCAGGGTGGATATTGATCGCGGCGGGACTACCTACACTGTGGATACTTTGCGTGATATTGCCGCACTTTATCCAGGCACGGAGTTGTTCTTCATCACTGGCGCAGATGCGTTGGCGCAGATTTTTTCTTGGAAAGACGCCGATAAACTATTCGAGCTTGCACATATGGTGGGGGTCACCCGTCCGGGACATGTGTTAGACAAGACCGGACTGCCAGACAGCGTGCAACTGGTTGAGGTGCCAGCTATGGCCATCTCCTCAACGGCATGTCGTGAAAGAGTTAAACGCGCCGCGCCGGTGTGGTACCTGGTACCAGACGGCGTAGTGCAATACATTCGTAAATATGGCCTTTATAGAAGTGGACAGCGCAGCGGCGCAACCACCTCAATGACCGCCAATGTAGCCCAAGGACAAACCGGCAGGAAGGATAGCGAAAGTGACTGACGCGCCTCAAAACGGAGCTGCCCGCCCAATGTCGCGGCGAGCACGCCGCGAAGCGGAGCGCTCAGCGGAGCGTGAAGCCTTCCTAACCGGCCAGCAGCCCCTGCTAACCCGCCGCGAAATGCGTCGCCTGCGTGAAGAACAAGAAGCTTTACGTGAGGCAGTGGCCTCAGGTGAATTAACTGCTGATGAGGCTCAAGCACTACAAAGCCCTATGGCAGAGATGGATATTAAAAGCCACACTCTGCACGAGCACAACAGTTTTGAGCCTATCCGTGAGCCGCTTTTAGGCTCTGGCCCCGGCGACGGCCCTAGCCGCGCTAATGTTGCCCCTAGCGCTCCTGGCTTCCCTAGTGCTCCGGCTGCTAGCGCCTCGGTTGCTGCCCCTAGCGCCCCTGGCTTCCCTAGTGCTCCGGTTGTTACTCCCGGCGACGATCTTAGAGATACACGGGTAGTGCCTACCGCCGCTAGCCGTATGCCTGAAGGTGCTGGACACACAACTGCCCCTACCTTCCCGCCTGTAAATACTGCAGCCGCTAACGCCGCCAATGCTGCTAACGGCGGCAACGGCCCCAGTGTGGGACTACCTACGCACCTAGCCAGCAGCTCGCCCACCGCCGGCTCAGCTGCTTCTTTTGGTATTTCTGCTGCTAGCGCCACTAGCGCTGGAGCTGGTCCGCTAGGTGGCCAGGCCCCTACAGGTCAGCCGGTGGTACACGTAAATTCGGCTCACGCTGGGGCTCCCTCACTGCCAACTTACCCGGCGCGCTCGCGGCGTGCTGCTAGTGCGGCCAGCGCGGGTATGGCCAGTAGCGCCAGCGCTTATAGTTCTTTGAGTGCTCCCTCGGCTGCTCCGGCTGTTAATGGGCGTGCCACCCGACGCCGCGCTAATGCAGCTAGTGCCCCTAGTTCTTTCTCTGCTACGGCTGCCTCGGCCACGGCAGCTTCAGCTGATTTGGCTAGCCGCGCTGGGACTCGTTCGCGTAGGCGTGCGGCTGCTAGCGCAGCAAGCGCCCCCAGCATTTTCTCGGCCACCGCTGCTTCAGCTGATTTGGCTGGTGTAAACGCGGTTAGTGCCCGCTCTGCTGCCAGTGCGCCTAGCGCTTTTTCTGCCACCGCCCCCAGTGCCTTGTCTGGTACTGCCGCCTCGGCAGCTAGCGCTAACTCGGCAGTTTCTGATCTTGGTGCGGATCTGCCCCGACGCCGCACGGTCTTTAATGCGGTTAGCGCCCCGACGCCGTCGGCCGCTCCACGCGCTGAGGCTGCACCGGCCTCACCCTTCCTGCCGGTGCACTCGGTACTAGAGAATCCGCCTGCCCAGCTTGGCCAATCTGCTCATTCAGCTGAGCTACCGGTAGCGCAGTCAGCTCCGCAGGCAGCCCCGGCGGCTCCCGGTGGCGGCGAACAGGGTCCGTTGTGGCAGTCGGTTGCAGCCGACCGCACCCAGCCGGTGCCTTCCGCTGACGAGGCCGGTGACTGGAATGTTTCTACCGCCGCCTATACGCCGGTAAATGAGCCGCTGGCTGATGCTCAGCCCACCCCGGGGCAGGCCGAGCCGGCCCCCATGCGCCGTCGTTCACTGCTGGGAGGTAACGCCCAGCCAGCGCCCGCCCCGGCTCCGGCAGCTAATGAGACCCCGGCACGTCGCCCAATCGTGCGCGCCCCCTCAGTAGCCAAGGGCGTGCGTGAGGTAGACACCAACACCGGTGAACTGACCATCATTAAGCCCGCCAACCCCAACCCGCCGGTGGTGCAGCGCACCCCGGAGATGGTTTCCGCCCAGGATGAGTTTGAAAATGAGGTAGTACCCAACTGGGGTGCTTTCAGCCAGGCCCGCGCCAACCAGCAGGCTAACTCGGCTCCTAATGAGGCGCTGGCGGACACTGGTTTGTATGACCACCTGGAAGATGACGAGTCTAGCCAGGATGGCCGTGGCTTGCGCATCTTCCTAACCATGTTGCTGATCATTGTGTTGGCACTGGTGGTTGCGGCAGTGGTGTGGTTCGTTGTGCTCGACGGCGGCTCCACCAATGCACTGGCCCTGGAGCTACCCAAACTCGAATAGCAGACGCTAAAAAGCCAAGCAGCCGCCAAGTATTTACATGCTTGGCGGCTGTGCTTTAATCAGACTTAGAGAATTTAAGGAGATGAAATGTCCGCCACCCCTTACGCGATTGAACTTGCTCACGCAGCGGCCCACGCCGCCTCCCAGAAGAAGGCTAGCGACATTATCGCTATTGATGTTTCGCAGCGTCTGGCCCTAACTGATGTGTTCTTAGTGATCTCTGCTGGCAATGAGCGTCAGGTTATGGCTGTGGTAGATGCCGTGGAGGAAGCCCTACACAAGGCTGGCGCTAAGCGCCGTATGCGCGAGGGCTATTCGCAGGCCCACTGGGTGCTGCTGGACTACAACGACATTGTGGTGCACGTCCAGCGCGAGGAGGACCGCGAGTTTTACGCCATGGAACGACTATGGAAGGACTGCCCGCAAATTGAACTGCCCGCCAGCGTGCTCGATAGTGAGTGAACATGGCTAAGTTGGTGGTGTGGCGTCACGGGCAGACCGATTACAACCTGCAAGGGCGCGTGCAGGGGGTAACCGATATTTCCCTAAATGCAGCTGGGCTAGCCCAAGCTGATGCAGCGGCGCCAATTATTGCGGCCTATAAGCCGGTTAAGATCATCGCTTCACCCCTGGAGCGGGCTCAGCAAACCGCCCAGGCTCTCGCCAAACTGAGCGGGGGCAAGGTGGCTAGTGATGAGCGCCTAATTGAGCGTTCCTTTGGGATTTGGGAAGGCCTAACCGGTAAAGAAATTAAGGCTGACTGGCCCCAGGAGTTTAAACAGTGGCGTGGCGAGTGTGCCACTCCCGATGGCATTGGTATGGAAGAGCGCGACGCGGTGGGCCAGCGCTCTGCTGCGGCTATGCGCGACGCCGTGGAGGGATTAGGCACTGACGATACGGTGGTGCTGGTAGCCCACTCGGCAGTTTTGACTATGGGGGTCACCTGTCTGCTGGGTTTTGACCCTAATAGTTGGTCGGGGCTGCTGTCGCTGGGCAACTGCGCTTGGGGGGTACTACATAACGGTTTACGCCCGCCAGGTTGGGCTATTCGCCAGTGGAATGTGAGCGTGACAGATAGCTCTAACGCCACCCCAGCGATTTGGTGATGTAAGCCACTGCTGGAGGATTTGCCAAAACCGGTTGGTGGCGGCTAAAGTTTTCCACGTTGCGTTAAGCGAAGGTTGAACGCAAAACCGGTTCGTTTTATCGGATTGGGGCTATGGCGCAGTTGGTAGCGCGCTTCCATGGCATGGAAGAGGTCAGGGGTTCGAATCCCCTTAGCTCCACGCTTACACGTTAAGTGTAGAGACAAATTAATATGGGGCTATGGCGCAGTTGGTAGCGCGCTTCCATGGCATGGAAGAGGTCAGGGGTTCGAATCCCCTTAGCTCCACGCTTTTAACCGACCGGATTATCCGGTCGGTTTTTTATTTACACAACCAGGTTTTTTATCCCTTTAAACCGGGTTTATTTTGATTCAGGGCGACGATGCCCGTGGTTTTATTGGTTATATGTCCGCCGTCATAGTGGTGGTTGTGGCTTAGGACTTAATTGTTGCGATAGGGGACTTACCCCCATGTAGCATATGGCCAGCTGGGAGTATTATGCTGGAGCGCTGAAGAGACCCTAAAACCAGCCTGAATGTTAAGTAACATCATGATTAATTGTAAGCATTAAATTACTAACCATTCTAACTAGCACTGGTTTAGTGCTGATTAAAAGAATTGTGAGTCAAATATCCTGAAATCTTTTTCGACGGCGTGTTAACCTTGCGTTGGATTGGAGAATGCTTTGGAAGAATCTATTACTGAACCTATCGATATGAGTCAGCCTGCCAGTGGTGCCGGTGCTGATACTGCAGCGGTGCGCAGTGAAGATGGCCAGGCTACTGAAGATGCTCCTGCCCAGGTATCTGAGACTTCGTCACCAAGCGCTGTTAATCGAGCTGAAGAACAGGTGCGTGTACGCCGTAACGTAGTTGCTGGTATTAGCGCCCTTTCAGCAGCAGCTTTGCTGATTATTGGCGGCATTGGTGTAGCTTCAATGAACCGAGGTCAGGATCTAGATAGCAACCTAGCTAAAGTCAATGCGGTTGCTACCCAGTGCCCTAACTCTCCGCAGCAACTAGCGGCCTACAGCTCCTTGGTTAACGAAATTAAGGATGCTGAGAATACGGTTAAACGTCAGCGTGACAAGGTTGACGAAAAGCTCATTAAGTCATTAGATCAAGAAATTGAGAACTCGCGACGCCTGACGGTTTATGACGGCACTGACTGTAATAAAGTCAGTGTTTCAGCTGCCCGCATTGACAAGGCCTTTGACACTTTGGCGGCAGCTCACGACGCGGTACTAAATAGTGCCGGCCTAGGGGCGGGCGTTAACACTGCGGATCTCACTGAAGAAGAGCGCCAGGCTGTAGCAGCCCGTGAAGGTCGCCGTGAGGCGCGCAAGGAGCGTCAGCAAGCGGCTAGTGCAGCACCTACCACTCAGCCCACTTCGCGTAACAAAACTGCTACCAGCAAGTCTGGTACTGACGCGGCTAACTCCTCTTCTGGTAACGGCTCTAATAACTCTGGCGCCAAGCCTGGTAATTCGGGCACGGGTTCTGGTGGCTCAGGTAGCGGTTCAGGTAGTGGCTCTGGCAGCGGCAGTGGCGGTAGTGGCGGTTCTGGTGGTGGTAGCGGTAGTGGCGGCTCGGCTACGACGGCGCCCCAGGCCCCCTCTGAGCCGATTGTGGTGCCCACCGTGCACCCTGATCCGGTAACCTCTCCGCAGCCAGTAGCTCCCGATCCGGCCCCCACCGGTGGTGGCGATGGAGGCAGTGAAAGCCCTAGCCCAGATCCGGAGCAGCCGGGTGATGGCGACGGCGACACTGCTGTAGGACAAGATTGAAATTTAATGGTGGATTGACGCAAACCGCGTCAATCCACCATTTCTTACTAGGTGTAGCACCAAAAATAGCCTAAAATATGACCTGACTTACCGCCGGGTGAGTAAGGCCATGCCGCGCCAGGTTGCGCCATGCCTGGTGGGCGGGTAATGTTTACTTCACCGACGCGGGGTGGAGCAGTTCGGTAGCTCGCCGGGCTCATAACCCGGAGGTCGCAGGTTCGAATCCTGTCCCCGCTACGAGTTGGCCCAAGGCTTAGCCTTGGGTCTTTTTTTACACCAAAGCGAGGCCCCATGATTCGTTTTGAAAATGTCAGCAAAAGCTATGACAAGGGCGTTACTTTTGCAGTAAAAAACTTCTCCCTAGAAGTTAAACACCACTCAACTACAGTGCTGCTGGGCACCTCAGGTTGCGGTAAAACCTCACTACTGCGCATGGTAAACGCCATGGTTAGGCCCACCAGCGGCAAAGTATGGGTACGCGGTAAGAATGTAGCTGAAAGTGACCCAGTGAAACTACGGCGCTCGATCGGTTATGTAATCCAAGACGGTGGCCTGTTTCCCCACCGTAATGTGCTAGAAAACATCGCCACGGTACCACTGCTAGAAGGTGTCAGCCGCGCTAAAGCCCGCCGGCGTGCCCTGGAACTACTTGAACTGGTTGGGCTTGAAAGCGACTATGCTAGCCGTTTCCCAGCGCAGCTCTCTGGTGGCCAACGCCAGCGCGTAGGGGTAGCCAGAGCCCTGGCTAACAAAACGGATATCCTACTGATGGATGAGCCTTTTGGAGCGTTAGATCCAATTGTGCGCACCCAGCTGCAAGAGCAGGTGGCTTGGCTGCGTGATCAAGTAGGTACCACCATTTTGCTGGTTACTCACGACGTTGACGAAGCCTTCAAACTAGGTGACCAGATAGTGGTGCTAGAAACTGGCGCTAAAATCGCACAGGCAGGCGACGCCCGCACGCTACTAAACCAAAGCGCAAACCAGTTTGTGTCCGACTTTATTGGCCGCTCCCAGGCCGCGCGTAGATTGCAGGTGGACGAGGCGGGTCTAGTTACTGACTTGCTCGGGGTCCCGGTAGGCAAACTAGCAGCCAGCTCACAGACCAAGGCGCGCCCATGAACTGGCTGATTCATAACTACGCCTGGGTGCTGGAGCTGCTTGGGCAGCATCTAGTTATTGCTGTAAGCGCGATTGTTGTCGCCTTAGTTATCTCCATTCCACTAGGGCGGGCGGCGGTTAACTCTGCTTTTGGTCGGGGCCTGGTCAGTGTAGTTGGAGCAATGTATGCGCTGCCTTCACTAGCCTTACTTATTTTGGTGCCGGTCATTATTGGTACCCCACTGCGCTCTAGCCTCAATATGGTGATTGTGCTGAGCATTTACGGGGTAGCCATTATGGCTGGCCCCTGTGTGCAAGCTTTTAGTGGCCTGCCTGAACAAGTGTTGTTAAGCGCTGATGCCTGTGGCTATGGGCGTTTGCGCCGCTGGTGGCAAATCGAGTTGCCACTGGCTTTGGCGGTGATTGCTAGTGCCGCGCGGGTACTGGTTACTTCCACTATCTCTTTGGTTACGGTGGCAGCGTTCATTGGTATTTCAAGCCTGGGTACTTTGCTTACTGATGGTTTCCAACGTGGTATCAGCGCTGAGGTGATCACCGGTTTGGTAGTTACGATTATTTTGGCTTTGCTACTAGATGGGTTAGTGGCTTTAGCTCACTGGCTGCTTAGCGGTTGGAGACGCGCATGAGCTTAATTCTTGCGGCTGCTACGTGGATTGCCGACGGCGCCAATTGGCTAGGTCAACGCGGTATTGCTTGGCGCCTGGTACAGCATTTAGGAGTTAGCGCCCTAGTGCTAGTAATCAGTGCGGTGATTGCGCTGCCGCTGGGGATCTACATTGGTCACAGCGGGCGAGGTAAATGGCTGATTAATCTAACCGGCGCGGTGCGGGCGATACCTACGCTGGGTTTACTGACCCTGTTTGGGCTTTGGATCGGTATTGGCCTGCCGGCGCCAGTGTTGGCGCTAGTTGCTTTAGCGATTCCACCTTTGCTAGCTGGAGCCTACAGTGGCGTAGCCGGGGCGCCACCTAGCGTAGTGGATGCTGCGCGGGCTCTGGGCATGAAAGAAAGCGAAATTCTTAGCCAAATCGAACTTCCCCTGGCTCAGCCCTTGCTGGTTGCAGGCCTGCGCAGCGCTAGTTTGCAGGTGATAGCTACCGCCACATTAGCTGCCTATACCGCCAACTATGGGCTGGGGCGTCTGCTTTACTTAGGCCTGAAAACCCGCAACTATCCGCAAATGATTGCCGGCGCCATACTGGTAGTGGCCCTAGCTTTGCTGGTCGATTGGCTGCTCGGCCTGTGTCAACACCGCATTGAAAGACAGCTAAGCGCAACTAAGGTGGGTAAATGAAAACGCACAAACTTAGTCGGGCACATGCCGCCACTTATATGGCTACTCGTCGCGCGGTTTTAACCGGAGCATTGGCCGGGATTGGCACTTTAGTGGGCGGCTGTGGCACCGAGCAGAGCCTGGCCGGATCCGCTGGGGACACTAATACTTTGGTGATAGGCAGCCAAGACTACTACTCCAACGAGATCATTGCCGAGATCTACGCCCAGGCCCTAGAAAAGCTAGGCTACAAAATTGACCGCCAAATGCGTATTGGTCAGAGAGAAATCTACATGCCTGAGCTTAAAGCTGGCGCCATTGATTTACTGCCGGACTACACCGGCAACCTGCTGCAGTTTTTAAAGCCCAAAACTACCGTGACGGCGTCGCAGGCAGTTTACAACCAACTGCGTGAAGCTTTACCTGATGGTTTGCGGATCCTTAACCAGGCCCCGGCCAGCGATCAAGACTCCTATGTAGTCACCGCCAAACTAGCGCAGCGTTACAACCTAAAACAGATTGGTGACCTGCGCGCAGTGCCAAACTTGGTGCTAGGAGGTAACTCAGAGCTAGAGACCCGCCCCTATGGGCCCAAAGGGCTCAAAAGTATCTACGGAGTTAACGCTAAATTTTCGCCAATCGAGGATTCCGGTGGTGCGCTTACCATTAAAGCATTGCGCGATAACTCCATTCAGCTTGCCGACATCTACTCCTCAGATCCGGTTTTAGCCAGCTCTGACCTGGTGGTCCTAGCTGACCCCAAGAGTCTATTCCTCGCCTCCCAGGTAGTGCCGGTTATTTCTGAGCGTATAGATGAGCGCGCTGGCACTGAGATTAACCGCATCAGTGCGATGTTAACTTCACGTGCACTGATTGAAATGAACCACCAATCAACCAAGCTGCAACGTTCTGCCCGTGACATCGCTAAAGCCTGGCTGGCCACCCAAAGCGCCAACGCAAGCTAGTTTCACGTTAAACGTTTCTTAGGCCAGTGTTGTAAACGATGGTGCAAAGCCTGTGCCAGCGCAAGTATCAGTGCCAAAGCGGCGGCGTCGTCGTCGTCCAGACGCGCATATGACCTAACTATTGGCGAAAAGCTGCACCAATGGGGCCAAGGTGCTATTTCATAGTCTCCAGCTGGGATAGGCTTAGCTGCGTTAACGGATTAACTGCGATGAAGGAGCAAACGTGAGTACACGTACCGAGTCCGACTCCATGGGGACCATTGAAGTTCCCGCCGACCACTACTGGGGTGCGCAGACTGAGCGCAGCTTGCACAACTTCGACATTGGTCGCAACACCTTCGTGTGGGGCCGTCCCATGGTTAAGGCCCTAGGTGTACTAAAGAAGTCCGCCGCCCTAGCCAACGCTGAACTAGGCGAACTACCCCAGGACATCGCAGACCTAATCGCCAAGGCTGGCGACGAGGTAATCTCCGGCAAGCTGGATGACGAATTCCCGCTAGTAGTGTTCCAGACCGGCTCTGGCACCCAGTCCAACATGAACTCCAACGAGGTCATCTCCAACCGCGCCATTGAGCTGGCCGGTGGGCAGATGGGCACCAAGACCCCGGTGCACCCCAACGACCACGTCAACCGTGGCCAGTCCTCCAACGACACTTTCCCCACCGCCATGCACATCGCTGTGGTCAGCGAGCTGCAGGAGATGTACCCCAAGGTCACCCAGCTGCGCGACACCCTAGACGCCAAGGCTAAGGAATACGCCGACGTGGTCATGGTGGGTCGCACCCACCTGCAGGACGCCACCCCCATCACCCTGGGGCAGGTAATTTCCGGTTGGGTTGCCCAGATCGACTTTGCTCTAGACGGCATCCGCTACGCCGACTCACGCGCTCGCGAACTGGCCATTGGCGGTACCGCCGTGGGCACCGGCCTCAACGCCCACCCCGACTTTGGTGCGCTGACCGCTAAGAAGATCAGTGAAGAAACCGGTATCGAGTTCAAGCAGGCTGACAACCTATTCGCCGCTCTAAGCGCCCACGACGCCCTGGTGCTGGTCTCCGGCTCCCTGCGTGTGCTTGGCGATGCCTTGATGAAGATCGCCAACGACGTGCGCTGGTACGCCTCCGGCCCCCGTAACGGTATCGGCGAGCTGATCATCCCCGAAAATGAGCCCGGCTCCTCCATCATGCCCGGTAAGGTCAACCCCACCCAATGTGAGGCCATGACTATGGTGGCCGTGCAGGTATTTGGTAACGACGCCGCCGTTGGTTTCGCTGGCTCTCAGGGTAACTTCCAGCTCAACGTGTTCAAGCCGGTTATGGCCTGGAACGTACTGGAGTCCATCCGCCTGCTAGGCGACGCTTGCGTCTCTTTTGACGTGCACTGCGCCTACGGCATTGAGCCCAACTACGCCAAGATCAAGCACAACTTGGACATCAACCTGATGCAGGTGACCGCGCTTAACCGTCACATTGGCTACGACAAGGCTTCCAAGATCGCTAAGAACGCTCATCACAAGGGCATCTCGCTGCGCGAGTCCGCTCTGGAGCTAGGTTTCCTAACCGACGCCGAGTTTGACGCTTGGGTTGTGCCCGCCGACATGACCCACCCCAGCGCAGCCAAGTGATCATTAGCTAGTTAACCTTAGCTGATTAACCGGTGGCCGGGTCCTTTTAGGACCTGGCCACTTGTGTTTTGCCCTGCACTGTTTTTACTGCGCACTGTTTTGGGGCGCTGGCCTGTCAACTGGCAGCTGCTGGCTCTGGGCACCAACACCGAGATCCTTAAAGCTCAGCTGGCAGCCTAAGCGTCGTCGGCGCGGGAGCTGAAATTGACTGGCGCCACGGGTAAAATAGCCCTGGATTGTTTTGCGCTCAGGCGTGCATATTCAAGCGAAAGGCTAACGTGGCAGAGTACATCTACCAGATGATCAAGGCCCGCAAGACCATTGGTGACAAGGTCATTCTCGACGACGTCACCATGGCTTTCTTCCCCGGAGCCAAGATCGGTATGGTCGGCCCCAACGGTGCCGGTAAATCCTCGATCCTAAAGATCATGGCTGGTCTAGATCAGCCCTCCAACGGCGAAGCCCGCCTCAGCCCCGGTTACACGGTAGGTATCCTCATGCAGGAGCCGATCCTCAACGAGGAAAAGACCGTACTGGGTAACGTAGAAGAAGGCGTCGCCGACATTAAAGGCAAGCTTGACCGCTACAACGAAGTCAGCGCCCAGATGGCAGATCCGGATGCAGACTTTGACGCCCTACTTGAGGAAATGGGCAAGCTGCAAGACCAACTCGACGCCGCCAACGCCTGGGACCTAGACTCCCAGCTGGCCCAAGCTATGGATGCCCTACGCTGCCCCCCAGCAGACGCCATGGTAAAGAACCTCTCCGGTGGTGAGCGCCGTCGCGTAGCCCTATGCAAGCTACTGCTAGAAGCCCCCGACCTCCTACTGCTAGATGAGCCCACCAACCACCTGGACGCTGAGTCCGTGCTCTGGTTGGAGCAGCACCTATCAACCTACAAGGGTGCGGTTATCGCCATTACCCACGACCGTTACTTCCTAGACCACGTAGCCCAGTGGATCGCTGAGGTAGACCGGGGTCACCTCTACCCCTATGAGGGCAACTACTCCACCTACCTGGAAACCAAAGAAAAACGTCTAGAAGTCCAGGGTAAGAAGGACGCCAAGCTAGCCAAGCGCCTCAAGGATGAGCTGGAGTGGGTACGTTCCTCCGCTAAAGGCCGCCAAACTAAGTCCAAGGCCCGTCTGGCCCGCTATGAGGAAATGGCCGCTGAAGCCGAGCGCACCCGCAAGCTCGACTTTGAAGAAATCCAGATTCCCCCGGGCCCGCGCCTGGGCTCGGTGGTACTTGAAGCTACCAACCTGCAAAAGGGCTTTGACGGCCGTAGCCTAATCAACGGCCTGTCCTTCACCCTGCCACGTAACGGCATTGTGGGTGTGATCGGCCCCAACGGTGTTGGTAAGACCACCCTGTTCAAGACCATTGTGGGCCTAGAGCCTCTCGATGGGGGAGAGCTCAAGGTTGGCTCCACCGTGAAGCTGTCCTATGTAGACCAGAACCGCGCCGGTATCGACCCCAACAAGACCCTGTGGGAAGTTGTTTCTGACGGCCTGGATTACATCCAGGTAGGCAATGTGGAGATGCCTTCACGCGCCTACGTGGCCGCTTTCGGTTTCAAGGGCGCAGACCAGCAAAAACCCGCCGGTGTGCTCTCCGGTGGTGAGCGTAACCGCTTGAACCTGGCCCTTACCCTCAAGCAGGGCGGTAACCTGCTGCTGCTGGACGAGCCCACCAACGACCTGGACGTGGAGACCCTCTCCAGTTTGGAAAACGCCCTGCTGGCATTCCCCGGTTGCGCCGTGGTTATCACCCACGACCGTTGGTTCCTCGACCGCGTAGCCACCCACATTCTGGCTTGGGAAGGCACCGACGAGCACCCCGACAACTGGTACTGGTTCGAGGGTAACTTCGAGTCTTACGAGAAGAACAAGGTTGAGCGTCTAGGTCCCGACGCCGCCCGCCCGCACGCGGTCACCTACCGTAAGCTCACCCGCGACTAAGCAGCTGGCAAACAAATCTAGACCTGGTCAAACAAAGCTAGAGAAAGGTTGTTGCCACCGCACTAAGTACGGTGGCAACAACCTTTGTTTGTGTTATGGCCGGCTTTAGCCGTCTAACTGCACGGCCCAGTTGCCACTGGATTTTTGACCCTCACGCGGAATGCGAATCATACCTTCCTGACTAATTGAGGAAACCAACTGGCCAGCCTGGCTATACACCAGGGCACGGGCAGCGGAGCGCCCACCACTAGAACTAGGTGAATCCTGCACAAACAGTAGCCAGTCGTTAACATTAACGTCACGGTGGAACCATTGGGCATGGTCTAGGGTAGCTAGGCTCATGCCGGGGCTACGCCACGACAGGCCCTGGCTACGCAGCGCTGGCTCCAGCATGATCTGGTCACACACATAAGCCAAAATAGCCCGGTGCACCATCTGGGTGGCACTGGCAGGCACCGCTCCGCGCACCTTAATCCACACATGCTGGTGGCTGTCAGGCTGCTTGGGAGGCTGCAGATACAGGTTGCCTTCCACATGGCGCACATCAAAGGCCGCTGTGCGCCCCAAGAACCGCGCTACTGGATGATCCACGTTACGGAAAATAGCCAGGGCACTAACTAGCTCATCAGGTCCGGGCACCTTAGGCATCGGCTCATAGATATCAATGCCATCTTGACGCTTTTGGAAGGAAGCGATAACGGTGGCCATATTGCGTCCATCCTGGCTGGCACGCACCTGGCGCTGGGAGAAGGAACGCCCATCACGGAGCGCCTCAACCTCATACTGCACCGCTCTTTCCGGATTACCCCCACCCACAAAATAGGTGTGCAAAGCGTGCAACTGACGCTCATAGCTATCACCTGGGGTGGTGTCAAAGCAGGCAGCTGCCGCCAGCACCGCCTGGCCAAGGACCTGACCACCATAGATGCGCCCCGATAGCTGGGGGAGGGAATCTCCCTCAAAGCGGCCCATCACGGTGCCAGGTGGGAAGCCCTCAGTGTCCCCACCGACGCCGTCGAGCCGGGCACAAGCCTCTAAATCGCTCTCTTCAGGGTCCCAAAACTCAAGCGCACGAAGCGCCAGAGACCGGGTAACCCCGGCCAAAGGCTCTTCGTGCGCTAGTGGAACCGGATACGGTTCAATCACAGACCGAGTTCCTCCAGGATCGGCAGCTCAGCGCGGACGGCAGCGCGGGCTTCCTCAGCCTCGGCGCAAGCCAGGGCGATGTCAGCTAGGCGCTTGCAGTCCTCACGGGTGACGCTCTTGAGTACGGCGTCAACGTCGGCCAGAGCGCGAGAGGTCATGGACAGCGAGGCCACACCCAGACCCACCAGCACTACGGCCAAGGCCGGATCAGCAGCGGCTTCACCACACACACCCACCGGGGACTTCTTTTCGCTGGCGGCGGCGCCGTCACAAGCGATCTTTAGCAGCCGCAGTACGGCCGGCTGCCAGGGGGTGTTCAGGTCAGCCAGGGAACCGAGCATACGGTCGGCAGCCATCACGTACTGGGTTAGGTCGTTGGTACCCACCGAAGCGAAGTCGGCGTACTTGAACATGTGGTCAGCCATAGCCGCAGCTGAGGGGACCTCAATCATCATGCCGGCAAAGTCTAGGCCGTAGGAGCGGGCCTTCTCGGTGAAAGCCTTGGCCTCAGCGGGAGTGGAGATCATGGGGGCCATGACCCACACCTTGGCGTCGGTGTCGGCGGCAGCCTTGGCTAGGGCCTCTAGCTGGTGCTCTAGCACCTCGGGGCTACGGCGGGCGGTACGGTAAGCGCGTACACCCAGAGCCGGGTTGGCCTCTGAGGTGTCGGTTAGGAAGGGCAGCGGCTTGTCAGCGCCGGCGTCGAGGGTACGTACTACAACCTTCTTACCGGGGAAGGCCTCAAAGACCGGGCGGTAGGAGTTGTACTGGTCCTCAACTGAAGGCTCTTCGGGCTGGTCCAGGAAGCAGAACTCGGTACGGAACAGGCCGATACCCATAGCGCCAGCGGCGGCAGCCTTGCGGGCGTCCTCAGCGTCACCAACGTTAGCTAGCAGCTGCACCTCGATGCCGTCAGCGGTGGCGCCGTCGCCGTGGAATTCACGCACTACGCTGGCTAGCTCGCGGGCCTTACGTAGCTGCTCCTCGCTGGGGTTGAGGAAGATTTCACCCTTGGTGCCGTCTAGCAGCACGATTTCGCCCTCAATTAGCTGCTTGGCTACTTCCTCACCGGTACCAACGATGGCCGGGATGCCTAGGGCGCGGGCCAAAATGGCGGTGTGGGAGGTGGGGCCACCTTCGCTGGTTACGAAACCGATTACCTTGTCGGGGTCTAGTAGCGCGGTGTCAGCCGGGGCTAGGTCAGCAGCAACTAGGATGAAAGGCTCAGGGAGGGTAGGAATACCGGGCATAGGGGCATCGGTCAGCACGGCCACGATACGGTCGCGTACGTCGCGTACGTCGCGAGAACGCTCAGCCATGTAACCACCCAGGGACTCAAGCATGGTGGCTAGCGAGTCAGCGGCCTCCCACACAGCGCGCTCGGGGGTAATGCCACGGTCGCGCACTAGCGCTTGAGCTGAAGAGGTTAGGGTGGGGTCTGCGGCCATCTGAGCAGTGGTCTCAAGTAGGGTACGACCCTCATCCTTAGCTTCTGCGGCAGATAGTTCCAGGCCCTTCTTAACCTTAAGCGCGGCGGTGGCGATACGCTCGGCTTCGGCGTCGACGTCGGCACCGGCGGGTAGGTTGGCGACTGCGGGCTCCTCAATTCCGGGGGCCATCCGTGCCACCGGACCGCCCACACGGCCCGGGCTTACGCCGATACCGTGCAGGGTTAGAGTGGAGTTTTCCGCTGCGGTCATTGCTGTCTCCTTGCTGCGATTGGGGGGGGGGCTACGACACCTCACATCGTCACCGGATTGGTAACGTAGGTAACGCCGTTTGCTGTGGTTATCGTATGTCTTTTTAGTGACGGGCGAAACCTTTTGCGGAAAATTTTTGTATTAGGTAGTCGACCAGCGTGGACTTGTTGCGTTAACATCACTGTAAGGAGTCCATACAACCGATTAGGCAGCCGCTGCATGAGCGAAAATTTCGAATGGCAACAGCCTGAGCCGGCCGTAATTGAACTAGCCCAAGCCCACGGTGTGGGCACTGAGTATTGGGATTACTACGGCAATCAGGCAAATCCTTCCCGTCAGACTCTATTGGCAGTTTTAACTGCACTTGGAGTAGACGTTTCTAGCGACGAAGCAATTGCGCGTTCACTGGAGGATGCGCACCTGGGTTTTTGGCGCCAAACTCTACCCGGTTTCACCGTAGTACGTCAAGGACATTGGAAGCATGTGCCGGTGCATGTTCCCGATGGTTCCAGCGTACGCGTAGACGTGGTGCTGGAAACTGGTGGAACTGTTGCGCTTGAACAGGTAGATGACTGGGAACCTCCGCGCTGGGTTGACGGCGTATTTACTGGTCAGGCCTCTTTTGGTCTGCCCACCGATCTGCCGCTGGGCTGGCATGAGCTGGTGGCTTATGTGGGTGACGACGCCCAGGGCGTACGCGCCCCGATGGCAGTTGTGCCCGACAGGCTAGAACTGCCTGCCGCCTTGGGGCAGCACAGCTACGGCGTAATGACCCAGCTGTACTCGGTGCGTTCAAACGATTCCTGGGGCATTGGCGACCTGGATGATCTAACTGAGCTGGCTAGCTTCTTGGGGGATGAAGGCGCTGACTTTATCCTGATTAACCCGCTGCACGCCGGTGAGGTGGTTCCACCACTAACTGACTCGCCTTACCTGCCGGTTACGCGCCGCTTTGTTAACCCCATTTATATTCGCCCGGAAAACATTGCTGAGGTGGCACGTCTAAGCGGCCCGCAGCGTTCCTTGCTGCACTGGGGTCTAGACGAGCTACGCCCGCTAAACACTTCTGCCGCCCCGATTGACCGTGACGTAGTGTTTAAGGCTAAGCGTGAGGCTTTGGAGGTTATTTACGACGCCGGCCGTTCGCGTTCACGTCAGCGTGACTTTGAGCGTTTCCGTGCTGAGCAAGGCGATGGTTTAGAGCGTTTTGCGCTTTGGTGTGCGCTTTGTGAAAAGTATGGGCCGATGGAGTCTTGGCCTGAGCATCTGCGTGACGCTAACAGTGCTTTTGTGGCTAATGAGGCCCACGCCCTGGCTGGACGCATCGACTTCTATGCTTGGCTGCAGTGGATTGTTGATGAGCAGCTCCAGCGCGCCCAGGCCGAAGCTAAGGCCTCTGGCATGTCTTTGGGCATCATGCATGACCTGGCGGTGGGTATTAACCCGCACGGGGCTGATGTGTGGACTACCCCGGAGGTATTTGCTGCTGGCGTGAGCGTGGGTGCCCCGCCGGACATGTATTCGCCGCTGGGCCAGAACTGGTCTCCGCCGCCCTTTAGCCCCACCGGCTTGGCGAAGGCAGGCTATGCACCGCTGCGCGACATGGTACGCACAGTGTTGCGTCACGCGGGTGCGCTGCGCCTAGACCACGTGATGGGCTTCTTTAGGCTCTGGTGGATTCCTGAGGGGCACAGCCCCAAGGAAGGTGCCTACGTTTACTACGACTATGAGGCCATGATTGGCATTGTGCTGCTAGAGGCACAGCGTGCAGGGGCTTTGGTGATTGGTGAAGACTTGGGCACGGTTGAGCCTTGGGTACGCGCGCACCTGGCTGAGCGTGGAGTGCTGGGCACCAGCGTGTTGTGGTTTGAAAAGATGGAAGGCGATTGGCCGCTATATGCCGACCGCTACCGCGTAGATGCGCTTTCTACGGTTAACACCCACGACTTGCCTCCCACTGCGGGCTACTTGGCTGATGAGCATGTGGCTTTGCGTTCGCGTCTGGGTCTGCTTGACTGCGATAAGGAAGTTGCGCTGCGTGAGTCGCGTAAAGAACGCGAAAAGATGCTGATCCGCCTGCGTGAATACGGTCTGCTAGGCGATGACCCCACTGAGCGTGAGGTTATCGAGGCCCTATATGCCTATGTTTTGCAGACTCCCTCGCGTTTGGTGGGTGTGTCTTTGGTCGACGGCGTAGGTGAGCGTCGTACTCAGAACCTGCCGGGCACTGACGACGAGTACCCCAACTGGAAGATGCCTTTGTGTGATGGCAGTGGCGATCCAGTACTGGTGGAAGATCTGCCCAACAACGCCCGCCTATTGAGCCTCTTGGCAGTGGCTCGCGCTGGCGTAATTAAGTAGACACTGACCAGATTAAACTTTGCCCCCTTACTGCTAAGCAGTAAGGGGGCAATTGTTTTGCTATGAACAACTATAAATAATTGCTGGTTTTGATACTGTCTAAATTGCTTTAATAAGTGATCGGTAATTATTCTTCCTTAAGGTTTCCTGAATGTTCTCTTTATTGAATCTAAAAGGCGAAACAAGAGCATAACAGATTGACAAAGTTTTCGTCATGTGATATAATTAATATTGATATGTTAAGTCATATCTGAAAGGGAATTTCATATTATGAATATTAAACGGTTACTTACCGTTACGGCGGCTTTAGCTACCTTCGCTGCCACTCCACTGGCTTATGCCGCGCCTGCCCCGCAGGTAACTAACTACGGTTTGACTAGCTCAGACAAGTCCGTAACTGCTGCTGAAGCAGCAAAATACGGGGCTAAAGTGGCCTACTCTCGCTATGAAGCCACTAATGCTGAGCTGACTAAAGCTAAGCGGGTAGATTCTAGCGGTTTGGAATCTACTGCTATTGAGGCTTCAAACCAGTCTTATGTTGAGCTGTCTAGCAAAGATTCTGCAGTCACTTTCAAGGTAGCTGAAGCAGCTGACGCACTTACTGTGCGGTTCACTCTGCCTGACGGCGCTAACGGCAAGCTGGCTGTGAAGGTAAATGGCAAGACGGTCTCTTCCCTAGATTTAACTTCCAAGCACGCTTGGCAGTACGTGGATGGTAGCGTTGCCCACAACTACAAGACTGCCAACTCTAAGGCTCGTTTCCGCTTTGATGAGGTACACACCCTGCTGGGCACCAAAGTTAAAGCTGGCGATACTATTTCCTTGGTTAAGGTCTCTGACGACTCGACCGCTTACGGAATTGACTTCATTGAACTTGAAGAAGCTGGCGCAGCTATCGCTAAGCCGGGCGGGGCGATCAGCATTACTGACAAGGGCGCAAAGGCTAATGATGGCGCAGATGACACCGCCGCCTTTAACAGCGCCCTAGAGGATGCTAAAAAGACTGAAGCCAAAACTGTTTACATCCCCGCCGGCCAGTATGACTTTAATGGCAAGCTGGGGATAAATGGGCAGGGCATTAAAATTGTTGGTGCCGGTATGTGGTACAGCCACATTCACTTTACTGCTGACAAGCAATACGGTGGTGGCTTCAATTTTGACCACAACAGCAACAACATTGTGCTTTCCGACTTCTACATGAGCTCGGAGCTGACCAATCGCTACGACGAAACCAAGGAAAAAGCCCAGTACAAGGCAATTGCTGGCTCGCTTGGTAAAGACTCTAAGGTTAAAAACCTGTGGATCGAGCACTTCGAGTGCGCTGCCTGGATTGGTGACTACGCCGCTGCTGCCGAGCGCAAAGACACCAACAACCTGGTGATCGAAAACTCCCGTATCCGCAACAACCTAGCTGACGGGGTCAACTTCGCCCAGGGTACGATCAACTCTAAAGTGATCAACTCCAGCGTGCGCGGTAATGGTGATGACTCCCTGGCTTCATGGGCCAGCACGGATGAGCGCACTAAGGCACCCATCACCGAGAACAACAAGTTCCTCAACAACACCATTGAGCTGGGCTGGCGCGCAGCCGGAGTAGGTTTCTTCGGTGGTAAGGGCCATGAGGTGTCTGGCAACCTGATTAAGGATGTGTTCTCTGGCGCTGGTATCCGCGTAAACACAGTATTTGAAGGTCACAACTTCGACCTGAACACCTCCGGTATCTCCATCCACGACAACATGCTCATCCACACCGGTACCTCTGACGATTTCTATGGCAAGGTGCGTGGCTCGGTAGACTTCGAACACGACCGCGCCGATATTAAGGGCATTGCTTTCACTGGCAACAAGATCGTGGCTCCTTTTGTAACCGCCGAGACCGCTAACTTCGATCTGTCTAATGGCGCTAACAAGATTGCCAACAACACTGTTTATGCCAAGTATGTACCCGAATCTGCCCCGGCTAGCTCCAATGCCAAGCAGGTGGTCAACAAGGATATCGACACTGGCGCTACCCTGAAGGAAAACAGCAACTGGAAGCTGTACTACTACAGCCACGACCAGGCCAGCAACGGTACCACCGTGCGCTACTGGCGTTCCAAGGTCAAGGCCATCCACGTAACCAAGGACATGACCTACTCCAAGCAGGGTAACTTGAAGGTCTACAACTTCACCGCTGGTGACATTCCCCAGTACCTGCCTGAAAACTCAACCAAGTTTGTGCAGGATTACAAGTACGAGGGAGAAGTTAAGCTTGATAAGAGCCAGAACGACAATGGGGAAGTAGCCCTGATCCGTTTCTGGTCTCACAAGTGAGTTCAAAGCGCATTAACTAACACATAGCAAAAATGGTCCCTGGCTTTTAGCCAGGGACCATTTGCTCGCAGTAGCGAGTTTTAACGAAGCTTGTTGATTTCCTCAGCCACCGTCTCGGCGCTGGGGCCGACGATCACCTGTACGGTCTTGCCGACGCTTACAACGCCGAAAGTACCGGCCTGGCTCAAGGCCTCCTCGTCTACCAGTGTGGGATCGACCAGCTGTGAACGTAGGCGAGTGATGCAGGCTTCTAGGTCGGTGATGTTGTCACTGCCACCAAGCGCATCGATAATCTGCTGAGCCTGAGTCATTCTGTCTCCTCCCTGTTGGCTAACTATTGACCAATATCATATCTTTTGCAGTCACAGCCGGCTACCGCTTTAGAAAATAGCTAGTTAGTTAAAGAGGCGCTTATCAGCACTGATAATCAAACCTGCAAGAGCTAGCTGCACAAGTTTTAATTGTTAGCAGCTGATTTTGAGCAGATGGGCGTTTTATGGCTAGCTAATACAAAAGTGGGGGGATGGAAGCCAAACTTCCATCCCCCCACTGCAGCTAGAAATCAGCTAGAAATACGCTCTAGATCAGGCTTTACGAGCAGCCTCAGCGTTCTTACCGGTACGCTCAGCAGCCTCGCTCTGGGCGCTAGTAAAGGCGTCAGCACCCTCTTCTTCCTCACGACCGGGAGTGTGGAAGTTGAACTTCTTGATCAGGAAGCTGAACAGGAAGTAGTAGATCACCGCGTAGATCAGGCCGATGATAACCAGCAGGATGGGGCCTTGGAAGACGCCACCAGATAGGTCGGCAGACTTACCGAAGTTGATTACGTAGTCGATGAAACCTGCCGAGAAGGAGAAGCCATCCTTAATGCCAAGCGCATTAACCACCACCAGTGCGGTACCGGTCAAGATAGCGTGTACTACGTACAGCGGGAAGGCCACATAGGCGAAGGCGTATTCTAGGGGCTCGGTAACACCGGTGAGGAAGGCAGTTAGAGCCACAGAGATCATCAGGGCGCCAGTGGCCTTCTTCTTGGCCGGGTAGGCCGAGCGCCACATGGCCAGGGCAGCTGCTGGTAGGGCGAACATCATGATCGGGAAGAAACCGGTCATGAAGTTACCAGTCCAGGCGTTGGTTGCAGGAGTGCCATTGAAGAAGCAGGTCAGGTCACCGTGCAGGATCTTGCCGGGCTCAGTTAGGCTCTTGCAGCTACCTAGCTGGAACCAGGGCAGAGAGTTCCACAGGTGGTGCAGGCCGAAGGGGATAAGCAAACGGTTAACCACACCGTAAACGAAGTAAGCTACCGAGCCACCGATGCCGCCGTGGGCGCCAGCGTGCATTAGCCAGTCACCAAACTTCTCGTTAATGAGCCAGTTGAAGGCCGGGTAAATAGCGCCCATTACGGTGGCAATTAGAACTGCTGCGCCAGAGGTGATAATCGGGACAAAACGGCGCCCACCGAAGAAGGCGAGCCAGTCCGGCAGCTTAATACGGTAGAAACGTTGCCATAGCAGAGCGGCAGTGATGCCGATGATGATACCGCCGAGCACGCCGTAGTTAATCTGAGCTTTAGGGCCTGCTGGGGCACCCCAAAACTTCGCTAGGGCGTCAAGTACCCCATTAAAGACCAGGAAACCAAACAGACCCGCTACAGCAGTAGAGCCGTCAGACTTCTTAGCGAAACCTACGGCCACACCCACCGCGAAGATCAGCGGCAGGTTGGTGAAGACCGCGCCACCGGCGGCGGCCAGTACATCAGCCACCGGCTGCATCCAGCTAATGTGCTGGGATAGGCCCTTGTTACCAAGTACGTCGGATTGGCCTAGACGCAGGAGTAAACCAGCTGCAGGCAGCGTGGCGATGGGGAGCATGAGGGAGCGGCCCATGCGCTGCAATGCGGCGAAACCAGAACCCTTCTTCTTTGTAGTCACAGTGTTCTCCAGAGAATCGGCACAGCAACAATGCCGTGCACACTAAAACCAGTCACGGGGGATGACTGGAGCCTACCGGGGGCAAGCCCCTGATATGTGTAATTGAAGCACTCCTTCATAGCAGCGTCAACAAAAACACACAGGATCAAACAGCTTCCCACAGAAAACTATTCTCACCACCATTTATGTTACTCACTATTTCGAAAGCAAACCAAAGTTTTACCACATTGAAACCAACATTTTCCGATATCATGTAGCCAGAGCTCACCCTAGGTGCAGCTTAACTTTGGTGTGGTCGCCAAAGTTTTAACAATAGGTGGTTTTTAACTACCGCGATTCTAAAAGGAGCCAATATGTCTCAGGCACAGCAGATTGTTGACGCCCTCGGCGGTTTTGACAACATTGTTGAAATTGAGCCGTGCATTACCCGTCTGCGCTGCGAGCTGGAGGACGCCAGCGTAGTAGATGAGGCAGCTCTCAAGCGTGCCGGCGCCCACGGCGTGCTGGTCATGGGTGACACTGTGCAGGTAATCGTCGGCCCCAACGCTGACAATATCAGTGAGGACATTGAGGACCTACGGTGAGCCTGTCGGTCCTAACTCCCCTTCCCGGCACAGTAGTTGCCATTGAGGATGTTCCGGACCCAGTCTTTGCCCAAAAGTTTGTGGGACCCGGGGTCGCCGTCGACCCTATCCGCAACGGTCAGGACGTAACCGTGCTAGCCCCCGTAAGCGGCAAGCTAGCTAAGATTCATCCTCACGCATTCGTAATCCTTACCGAGGCAGGCGTCGGTGTACTAGTTCACCTGGGGCTAGACACGGTAACCCTGCAAGGTAAGGGGTTCGAATTGCATGCCAAAGAAGGCAGCCAGGTCAACCTCGGTGACCCGATCATCACCTGGAACCCAACCAATATGGAGACCTTGGGGTTCAACCCGATTTGCCCAGTGATCACTATGGAAGTAGCTGAAGAGAGCCTAGCTCTACCACAGCCCGGCACTGCGGTAAATACGGGGGATAAGCTGCTAAGCGTCAACTAGCGCGCCCCAGCCAAAACTGCCACTAAAAGCCAGCACAAATCTTGGCAAATCCAGGGCAGATCTTGGCTAAGCGGCACAAGTCTTGGCTAAGCCAAGGCAAGTCTTGGTAAATACAGTGGGGGCCCAGTTCCAAGGAACTGGGCCCCCACTAGCGTTTAAACTCAGGCCACGGCCTGCGCGCCTAGTACGCGCTTAACGTCGTCGAGGTTTTCACGCACAATACGCTGCAAGGCAGCAGGGGAGTCAGTGTGGGTTTGCAGCCACTGCTCCAGCATGCCCTGGGCGTCGACGTCGTCCAAACCAACTGCCGGCAGCGGGAAGATACCAGCCAGGATCGACTCAGCCATGTGGAAAGTACGTGAGCCCCACACCTGCTCAACGATCTGCCCATAAGCCTCCACGAAGGGGGCCAGCAGCTGCGGGTGGCGAGTGACATTGAGGAAACCACGCAAAGACTTAGCCAGGGTCTCGTTAGGAATCGAGGCGTCAGTGACCAGCTTTTCCCAAGCCTGGGCCTTAGCCTGCGGCGAGGGTAGGGCGCAGCGAGCCTCCGAGGCACGCTCACGACCAGTGGTGGTCACGTCACGCTCAGCCTCAGCGGCAATCTCGGCCTCACCAAAGCGGCCGGCGGCCACCAAGCTGATCAGCAGCTCCCAACGCAGATCCTGATCCACAACCAGGCCCTCAAGCGGGGCTGAGCCATCAAACCAGCCCACCACGCGCTCAATCTGTTCGCCAGTTAGGGCGTGCGCAGCAGCGGCCTTAGCCAGCTGCAGCTGGGTGTCACTGCCGGGGGCGGCCTCCTGGGCCAGCTGGGCTAGGGCGCGGGCAGCGTGCTCAATGTACTCCAGGCGCTGGGCCGGGGGCAGGTACAGGCCCACCACCGTAGCCACCTTGGCGATCAGGCCACGCACCACGGAAGAGTGAGTCTCTACGCTCAGGGCCTCCAAAGCGGCCGGCAGGAACTGGGCGGCGCTGATCTCAGCGTCACGCACCATGTCCCAAGCACTAGCTAGGGCGATGGAACGCGGCAGTGAAGCGGTAAAGGCGGTGATGTGCTTGAGCGCAAAGTCAGCCGAAGCCTCATCTAGACGCACCTTGGCGTAGGTTAGGTCGTCGTCGTTAATCAGGATTACATCCGGGCGAGGAGAGCCCACCAGCTCACTGACCACGGTGCTGGCGCCGTCGACGTCGATCTCAATGCGAGTGCTACGCTCCAGCTTGCCGTTAGCATCCATGGAGTAACCACCAATAGCTACGCGGTGGGGGCGCAGCGAGGCGGGCGAGCCAGCAGGGATCTCCTGGTCAAGCACGAAGCTAGTGATAATGCCCTGCTCATCAACCTCCAGGCGCGGACGTAGGGTGGTAACCCCAGCTTCCTGCAGCCACAGGCGAGCCCAGGTGGATAGGTCGCGGCCGCTGGTGGCCTCCAGCTCACGCAGCAGGTCGTCAAACTCGGCGTTGGCGTAGGCGTGGGCGGCCAGGTAGTTCTTAATGCCGGCGAAGAACTTGTCGCGGCCCACGTAACCCACTAGCGCGGCCAGTACGGAGGCGCCCTTGGCGTAGGTGATGCCGTCAAAGTTAACTTCGACGTCGTGCAGGTCCTTGATCTCTGCGGCCACCGGGTGGGTGGAGGAGAGCTGATCCTGGTTGTAGGCCCAGCCCTTCTCAATGGTCTGGAAGGTGGTCCAGGCGTCGCTCCAGCGGGTGGCTTCAGCTACCGCCAGGGTGGAGGTGTACTCGGCGAAAGACTCGTTTAGCCACAGGTCATTCCACCACTTCATGGTGACCATGTCACCAAACCACATGTGGGCCAGCTCGTGCAAAATGGTTACCGCGCGGCGCTCAACCAAGGCCTCGATGGGGCGAGAGCGGAAAATGTAGTCGTCACGGTGGGTGACGCAGCCGGCGTTCTCCATGGCGCCTGCGTTGAATTCAGGCACAAAGATCTGGTCGTACTTTTCGAAGGGGTAGGCGGTGCCAAACAGTTGCTCGAAGTACTCAAAGCCAGCCTTGGTCAGGTTGAGGATTTCCTCGCTGTCCATGTGCTCAGCCAGGGAGCGGCGGCAGTAGGTGCCCAGCTCAACCTGGCGGCCATCGCCGGCCACGTAGGTGTCGGTGGCGCCCACATAGGGGCCGGCCACAATCGCAGTCACATAGGACGAGAGCGGACGAGTGGGGGCAAAGTGGAAGGTATGGGTGCCCACCTGCTCAGCTACCGGGGTGGGAGTGGGGGAGTTAGAAAATACCGTCCAGCTCTCAGGGGTCTTAACGGTGAAAGTGAAAGAAGCCTTAAGGTCAGGCTGCTCAAAGACGGTGAAAACGCGGCGGCTGTCGGGCACCTCAAACTGGCTGTAAAGGTAGGTGAGCCCATCAGCAGGGTCAACAAAGCGGTGTAGACCCTCACCGGTGTGCATGTAGGCGCAGTCAGCCACTACTTCCAGCTCATTGTGCTCAGCTAGGTTCTCTAGAGCAATGCGGCTGTCGTGGTAGACGGATGCCGGGTCTAGGTCAACCCCGTTGAGCTTGATCGAATGAACGGCGGGGGCAATTAGGTCAATAAAGGTGCTCGCCCCGGCCTTGGCGTCAAAACGCGCCACGGTAACAGAGCGGAAGGTCTCCTCGTCCTGGGTTAGATCCAGGTCGACGGCGTACTCGCGAGTAGTGATGATGGCAGCGCGCTCGCTGGCCTCCACTCGCGTGAGGTTAATGCCGGGCATTGACTCTCCTAAAAATACTAGTAGTAGTGCTGCTTATCTTACGCGAACCAGAGTGAAAGCTTTGACCCGCTTAGCCATCAGGCTAAGCGGGTCAAGGTTTAACAGGTGCTGGCTAGCTGCCTGGAGTTGGCCAGCTAGCCGAACTAGTTACCTAGTGGTTTGGTGGTGGCTAGCTGCTTGGAACTGGCCAGCTGGGCTTACCAGATAGTTACGCGCTGGTCGGGATCCAGGTACAGTTCATCGCCGGGGACCACATTGAAGGTCTCGTAGAACTCATCCAGGTTGCGCACAATACCGTTGCAACGGAACTCGTTAGGCGAGTGCGGGTCAGTGGCCAGCAGCAGCTCAGCGCGCTCTAGGCGGCTCTTTTGCTGCCAGATGCGGGCCCAAGAGTAGAAGAACCGCTCCAAAGCGCTCAAACCATCAATCACCGGGGCCTGGTCAAAAGACTCAATTCCCTTACGGGCCAAAGCCAGCTTGTAGGCCTTTAGGGCAATACCCAAACCACCCAGGTCACCAATGTTCTCACCAATGGTCAGCGCGCCCTTAACATGTGGGGCCGCCTGGCCCAGCTGCTCATAGTGGGCAGCCACATCTGCGGGAACATAAGCGTCATACTGGGCAATTAGGGCGCCGGTACGCTCCTCGAAAGCCTTACGGTCAGCCTCAGTCCACCAGTCACGCACCGCACCGGTGCCATCAAAAGTGGAGCCTTGGTCATCAAAACCGTGGCCAATCTCGTGACCAATAACCGCGCCGATACCAGCGTAGTTAACGGCGTCGTCGGCCTCTAAATCAAAGAAAGGCGCCTGCAAAATAGCTGCCGGGAAGACAATCTCGTTCATCACCGGGTTGTAGTAGGCGTTGACGGTCTGCGGCGTCATGTGCCACTCGTCGCGGTCCACCGGCTTACCCAGCTTGCCTGCCTCATAGGCGATTTCAAAAGCCTCAGCGGCGCGCACATTACCAACCAAATCGGTGGCGCTTAGCTGCAAAGAGCTGTAGTCACGCCACTTAGCAGGGTAGCCAATCTTAACCGTGAACTGCTCCAGCTTAGCCAAAGCCTCTTGGCGGGTAGGCGGGCTCATCCACTCCAGCTGGCTAATAGAGCCACGGTAAGCCTCCAGTAGGTCAGCCACCAGCACATCCATGGCCTCCTTGCTCGCGGCCGGGAAATGACGGTGCACATAAAGCTGGCCTAGGGCCTCACCCAAAGTACCCTCAACCAGGCTCACCCCACGCTTCCAACGCGGACGCTGGGCATCAATACCCTGCAGCTTACGCGAGTAGAAATCAAAGCTCTCGGTGGCAATCTCCTGGCTCAGCAGCCCTGCGCGCGAGTGCAGCACATGCCAAATAATCCAGGCCCGCACATCCTCAAGCTCGCTTTCCTCCCACACCTTAGCGGCCTTAGGCAGGTAGTCAGGTTGACCCACAATAACCTCACGGTTAAAGAAGCCCTCACCCACCACCTTAGCGGCTGCCGCAGACCAGACCTCAAGCGGCAAACCCTGCGCGCTAGAGACCACATCAGCCCAGTTCATGGGGTTGTTCATGGCCTCAATGTCACGGCAACGCACCGCATCCCAGTGCCCGGCCGCGAGCGCCGTCTCCAGCTTCATAACGGCCTGGGCGATCTGTGCAGCCTGGCGGCCCAAACGCTGGTCATAGCCACTTAAAGTGAACATGTTAGCGATGTGAGCGGTATAAGCCTGGCGCAGCGCAGCCTTATCCTCTTCACGGTAGTAAGCCTCATCAGGCAGGCCCAAACCAGCCTGAGAAACCCACACGGTGTAACGCTCAGGGTCATTAAGGTCAACCTCAACCCCAGCCCCAATCGGGCCGTGGAAAATCGCAAACAGCTTAGCGCCCATAACGCTAGCCAGCTCATCCTTGCCAGAGGCACTAAACAGCTCGGCTACATCAGCCTCCAGCGCAGCCACGCCGGCCGCATTAACTGCTTCCTCATCCATAAAAGACTCATACAGTGAGCCGATCTGATAGGCCTCACCGCTAGCCTGACCTGATGCAGTGCGCTTAGCGCAGTCTTCAATAATCTGGCGGCAAGCCAGCTCAGCGCCGTCGCGCAGCTCCATAAAAGAGCCGGCAGAAGGGCGATCAGCCGGAATCTTAACGGTGCGCAGCCAAGTGCCGTTTACATAGCGGTACAGGTCATCTTGCACCCGCACACTAGTGTCCATATCTGCCGGGTTTAACACACCCGCAACTAGCTGGGCATTATTTTCATTCGTCATAAAACTATATTAGCCGCTGCCCTTAGCGCTTTGACTTAGTTTTCTTTAGACCAATAACCGGGCACAATTGGTTACATGCGCGTACATATTGCCTCAGACCATGCCGGTTTCGAACTCAAAGCCATTGCCATCACCCACCTAGAAAACAACGGACATGAGGTTATTGACCACGGAGCATTAACCTACGACCCCCAAGACGACTACCCTTCCTTCTGCTTTGAAGCAGCCCAGGCCACCGTTAACGACCCCGGCAGCCTAGGCATCGTAATTGGCGGCTCCGGCAACGGCGAGCAAATCGCTGCCAACAAGGTACGTGGTGCCCGCGCCGCCCTAGCCTGGAACCTGCAAACCGCCCGCCTAGCCCGTGAGCACAACAACGCCAATGTGGTTGGTATCGGCGCCCGCATGCACACCAGCGAGGAAGCCCTAGAAATCATTGACGCCTTCCTGTCCGAGCCCTACAGCAACGAGCCGCGCCACCAGCGCCGCATCGAGATCCTCGCTGACCTTGAGGCCTGATGCCTGAAGGACACACAATTCACCGGCTGGCTAAATCCCTAAACATCCTGTTTGGGGAAAGCCAGCTGCGCGCCTCTAGCCCCCAAGGCCGTTTCGCTCAGGGAGCCGCCCGCCTAGATGGGCAAGTTTTTATCAGCTCTTACGCCCACGGCAAACATCTACTGGCAGCTTTCGCCCCCGCCGCCGACGTCGCCCTAGACTCACCCGCCATCACCTGGCTACACACCCACCTGGGTCTATATGGGGCCTGGAACTTCGACGGCGACGCCACCTTCGTGGTGCCCGAAATATTCGAGGTCCCCGACCTGGAAGTAGGCTCCCGCCAGGGCCTGCCAGGCATTAAAGAATTAGGTGGGCACTCAGGCGGCAGTGCGCTCGCGGGCTTGACGGTGTCTACTCGCGCGGCTTTAACCCAGCCTGAAGGGGTTGCTGCCACCGTTGGCTCAGGTAAACCCCGCCCAGATTTGAAACTGCCCCAGGGCAAGCTAGCCCCCGGACAGTGGCAGCCTGCGCCTCCTAAAGGCGCGGTGCGTCTGCGGCTAGTTAGTAAGCATGGGGTGGCTGACCTATCTGGCCCCACCACCTGTGAACTACTGGATTTAGAGGGCGTTAAAGCGGTTGAGGCACGCCTGGGCCCAGACCCGCTAGCCCCAGGGAAAACAGCCGAGGGGAAAGCAACCTTTATTGCTAACGTACGCCGGCGCCGTCGGGCCATTGGTGAGCTGCTGATGGACCAGTCGGTAATAGCCGGGGTGGGCAACATTTACCGGGCTGAATCGCTTTTCCGGGCCGGTATTAGTCCACGCCGCCAAGGCGCCAATATCAGTGCGCAGCGCCTAGGCAAACTGTGGGATGACAATGCGGCCCTACTGGCTCACGGGGTAGCTACCGGTCTAATTACCACCGTTAACTCCGACGACGTACCTGACCCGCTGCCTCCAGATGATCCAGAGGCTGGGCGCTGGTATGTCTACCACCGCACCGGGCGGCCCTGCCTGCGTTGCGGCACCCCAATTGCTGGCGACATGATGCAGGGGCGCACCCTGTTTTGGTGTCCACGCTGCCAAGGGCGCTAAACGGCCAATGTGGTGGCGCTAAGGTCCGCCACCAAAAGCACTAGGCGAGCTAACTGGGTTCAAAATCAGTACAAAATCAATGCAAATTTAAGCGCAACAAAGGAGTATAAATGGCCAAGCTGCGATCAACTACTTGGACTAAAGACGCTAGCGGGGTGCTCACCCGCGAGCACCGCCTGCAGGTGCCGCTAGTTCACGGCGACGCCAGCGACAAGCGCACCATTACGGTGTATGCGCGCGAAGTAGCCATGGCTGGGGCAACCGATCGTGAGGCCCTGGTTTATCTGCAAGGTGGGCCCGGCTTTGAAGCTCCCTACCCCTATGTCGACGGCGGCCTGGGTTGGCTAGCTGAGCCGCTTAAGCACTACCGCCTGATTTTGCTAGACCAGCGCGGCACCGGTAACTCCACTGCGGTAGGCCGGCCCTGGGCTGACACGCAGACCATGGTGGAATACCTGACCCACCTGCGTTCAGATTCCATTGTGGAAGACGCCGAGGCCCTGCGTGAGGCTTTAGGTATTGAACGCTGGAGCCTAATAGGCCAGTCTTTTGGTGGTTTTTGCGTAACCCGCTACGTCAGCGCACACAGCGAAAGCCTGCACCACGTCTACCTCACCGGTGGCTTGCCGGCAGTGGGCCACAGCTTGGATGAGGTTTACGCGGCCACCTACGCGGCTATGCGTGAAAAGTCCGAGCAGTTCTACGCCCGCTTCCCCGGCGACCGCGAGCGCATGTCTAACCTGCTAGAAATGGCCGACGCCGGCAAGCTACACACCGTGCATGGTGACGTTATCGGGGTTACCCGCCTGCGTAGCCTGGGGATGCTACTAGGGGCCAGTGGCGGCGCGGATGTGCTGCACAACCTGCTTAGCCAGGAGCCTGGTTCTTGGCGTCAGCGCTGGGATATCGGTGAGCAGTTGGCCTTTAGTGCCCGCAACCCGCTGTATGCCTTTATCCACGAGTCTTGCTGGGCTGATGGGCAGGTAACTAACTGGGCGGCAGTGCGCACCCTGCCGGAAGATTTTAAGTCAGACCCCACCTTGCTAACCGGTGAGCACGTTAGCCCCAAGTTCTTTGAGGAAGACTCACTGCTGCGTGACTGGGCTGACGTGGCCCAGGCGCTAGCTGAGTACCCCTGGCCGCAGCTGTATTCGCCCCAGGCCATGCGTGCGAGCCAGGTTAAGGGCGCGGCGGCAGTGTATTTCCGTGACGCTTATGTGCCCGCGCAGTTCTCGCTGGAAACTGCCGCTTTGGTGCCCGGCCTGCAAACCTGGGTGACCAGCGAGTATGAGCACAACGGGGTACGTGCCAGTGGGGGAGCGGTGTTTGCCCGCCTGCATGAGCTGGCCACCGGTAAGGTGCTGCGCTAACAGTGCCAGCTGCCGCAAAGCCGGTGTTCTAGGCGCACCAGGCAGATAGCCGCTAAGCTGGCGGCCACTGGCTTAGCGTATGCTGGCTCCTAGACTAAAGGGGGGACCCCACTGGGGTCCCCCCTTATGTCATTTAAGACTGTGACATCAGGCTATTTTCTACAGCAACTTAGCTTTAGGGCTTATGCTGTGGGACTTAGATGTAAATGGTCGGGTCTATCATCAGCTCCGGGTCGGTGCGTGGGTCGCGAACCTTGGAGGGTACCCCCACAGCCACATGCCCTTCAGGCAGGTTTTTAACCAGCACCGCGTTGGCGCCAATAACGCCGCCGTCGTAAACCGTAACCGGGCCCAAAACCTTAGCCCCAGCCCCCACCGTGACGTGGTTGCCAATGGTGGGGTGACGTTTGCCCGGGGTCATTGACACCCCACCGAGGGTTACCCCGTGAAAGAGCAGGACGTCGTCGCCAACTGTGGTGGTTTCACCGATAACTACCCCCATGCCGTGGTCGATAAAGAAACGTCGACCAATGGTGGCGCCAGGGTGAATCTCCACGCCGGTGGCTGCGCGGGCTGCCTGAGACAGGGCCCGGGCGGAGAAATGGTGGCCTTTAGACCACAGCCGGTTGGCTACCCGGTAAGCCCACACCGCGTGTAAACCTGGGTAGAGCAGGGCCACTTCGGCGGTTGAACGCGCTGCCGGGTCACGGTCGCGGGCAGTTTTAATGTCCTCGCGGATCAGTGCTAGCAGGCCCATGCCTTTACGGTCAGAGGGGCTAGAACAACATGGGCTAGCTAGCGCCTCAGTGGCTTCGCTGTGCACGTCGCCCATAACCAGGTCGGCCTTAGCGGCAGATAACTGGCTAGCTGGGGCGGGTGTGGTCTTAACTGTCACAGTCTTTTACTTTCAGTCCAAATAAGCCGAGTACAGGGGAGTGGACAGGTAACGCTCACCGGTGTCGGGCAGCAGGGTAACAATGGTCTTACCGGCAAACTCGGGGCGGTGGGCTAGCTGGTCAGCTGCGGCCAGGGCAGCGCCGGAGGAGATACCTACCAGCAGGCCTTCCTCAGCGGCGGCGCGGCGGGCGTAGGTTAGCGCAGCTTCAGACTCAATGTGCAGCAGCTCATCCCAAATGTTCTGGTCAAGCACCTCGGGCACAATGTTGGCGCCAATACCCTGGATCTTGTGCGGGCCGGCGTGACCTTCGCTTAGCAGGGGAGACTCAGCCGGTTCGATACCGAAAATCTTGACGTTGGGGTTCTTTTCGCGCAGCACCTGGCCTACACCAGTGAGGGTGCCGCCGGTGCCGATGCCGGCTACGAAGGCGTCAACCTGGCCGCCGGACTGTTCCCAGATTTCCAAGGCGGTGCCGGCGCGGTGGGCGGCAGGGTTAGCCTCATTGGTGAACTGGGAGGCCAGAATCGAGTTGGGGGTGGCCGCCTGGATTTCGCGGGCCTTGTCAGCTGCGCCCTGCACGCCGTTAACACTGGTGAGCACTAGCTCTGCGCCAAATGCGCGCATAATGGCGCGGCGTTCCTTGCTCATGGTGTCAGGCATGGTGATGATCACGCGGTAGCCTAGCGCCGCACCAATAGCAGATAGGCCCACGCCGGTGTTGCCGCTGGTGGCTTCCACAATGGTGCCGCCGGGCTTGAGGGCGCCGGAGGCTTCAGCGGCGCGAATGATGTTTAGGGCAATGCGGTCTTTAACCGAGTGGCCGGGGTTTAGGGCCTCAAACTTGGCTAGTACCGTGGCCGGGGCGTCAATAACGCGGTTAATGCGTACCAGTGGGGTGGAACCAACCAGGTCAGCAATAGAGTTAGCAATGTCAGTCATGTAAATCTCCCTAAGTAAATTTTTTGGGCCCGCAGCGCTTCGATGGGTACGCAGACGGTAGGAAAAACTTGAGTGGGGCCAGGGCCTGTCTGGCCAAGGGCAAATAGACGCCAGGCATGCGCAGGCGACGCACTAATTCGAGGCCTGACGTGCTACAGACACATGCACTGCGCGAAGGACATCATCAGCGCCATATTCATCATGGCTGTCTCTCCTTTCGCGCTCAAAAATCTTGCTAGCCAAGTGTTGGCCAGCCGCCAGTCACTGTACAACGCTAACTGGCGTAAGTACAACAGTTTTTCACTATCTAAAAAGCGCTAAATACCTCAGCTTCGCAGTGAGCGGATTAGGGACTATTAAGGGATTAGAGGGGCAGCTCAAGGATTTTGGTGCCGGCAGCTTCTAGCTGGCCTTGGCCTCGGGTCACGTTAGCTACCAGCGCGGCTAGTTCTGTGGGATTGCCGACGGCGCTGGCCAGTTCGATAGTTGCCTGGCTTTCCCAGCGGGTTTGCACAATATTGGCGCCGCCGGCGCGCAGCTCAGCCTCGATGCGACCAGCCTCGGCCACCGGTGCGCGCAGCTGCCATAAATACTGTTGGCTGCGCTTACACAGGCTTAACTGTTCTAAAGCTTGGGCGGTGGCTTGCGAATAGGCGCGCACCAGCCCGCCTGTGCCCAGCAGGGTGCCACCAAAGTAGCGGGTGACCACCACAGTTACATCAAAAATCTGGCTGCCACGCAACACCTCAAGTATGGGCTTACCAGCGGTACCCGAGGGCTCGCCGTCGTCGTTAGAGCGTTCCGTGGGGGTGGCGCCAGGGTTAGCGATAATAAAAGCGCTGCAATGGTGACGTGCGTCAGGGTAGAGGGCGCGGCGGCTGGCAATAAACTCACGGGCCTGGGCCTCACTAGTGGTGCGCGCCGCTAAACCCAGAAAGTGTGAGCGTTTAATTTCTAAGTCAATCTCGCTAGCGCTAGTATCTGCTGGAACCAGCACGCCAGCTGGTGCTAGTGAACTCATAAGCTAATTGTGGCATGAGTCAATTGTGAGTAACGCCTATTTATTAGTGCCTCGACTTAAGGGGGCTAAGGCTAGTAAAGTTGCTTAAGTTGTTTGAGGCGATGGAACTCACACCCGCATCTGTGCATTATAGATTGGCTAGATCAGCGTGCACCGGGTAAGGTTACACGTCGGTTCAGGTTTGTTTTCTATACGAGAGGAGCGGGATCATGGCAGTTCCGAAGCGGAAGATGTCCCGTAGCAACACCCGCAACCGTCGCGCCCAGTGGAAGGCTGAGCTGACTCAGCTGGACAACTTGCGCATTGCCGGACGCGAGGTCAAGATTCCTCGTCGTCTAGCAAAGGCTTACAAGCTCGGCCTGGTCGAGGACTGATAAGTCTACGGTAGCGTCCCGAGCCTGCCGGGTTAAGCGGGTAGTGATGTGCATTTAGCGCATCCGCGCGGGTGTAGCTCAATGGTAGAGCCTCTGCCTTCCAAGCAGATTGCGCGGGTTCGATTCCCGTCACCCGCTCGAAGCGAGCATAAGGTTTACACCGATATGTGAGCCACCGGGGTGTAGCGCAGCTTGGTAGCGCATCTGCTTTGGGAGCAGAGGGTCGCAGGTTCAAATCCTGTCACCCCGACCAAAAACTTGGCACCGTGGCCATTTAATTACTCAACTAAGCACCTAAACTTGCAAGTGGGCGTAAAATCTCTAGTTGCCGTCAAGCAGAACTTGCCGTTGCAGCGCTTAGTCCAGACATAGCCTTACATAGCCTACAGTTACTGATAGATATCTGTTCGTTATATTAGTGTGCTTGCTGACAACTGAGGTGACAGGCTATGTATGCTCGACGCGATTTCATACAATTAACCCAGCCATGAAATTTCGCAGGAAGGTTCCCAAACTATGGCCATGACCGCGATGAAGCTTATGGGTGACAAGGCTGGCGCGGTTCGCCTTTTGTTCGACCTATCCGATCAGCTAGCCAACTGCTCCCAAGACGCCCTAGCCGCTCACTTTGAAAGCGCTGCGGTGGCTTTGGATGAGCACGAAGGTGTAAGCGGTTTAGGTCCCCTGCGCCGCACGGTTCGCGCTTCCCTACGCAAATACCGTGTAAACATTCTAAATGCGGCACAGGTGCATGACGATGAGCGGATCCAGGAACACTATGAGCGCGAGATTGGGCGCACTCTAGAGACCCTGTCTGCTTATTTTTAAAGCGTAACTGCCTCCTTAAAGCTTTGTGACCGGCCATATAAAGGCTGCTATGGGCTCAAAAAGCGCCAACTTACTGGCTGAAGTAGCTACGCCGTGGCGGGCGCAAAGTGCAAATTAAGGATTTGTCCCCTAGACTGGGACGGTTAAAGGTGTCAAAAAAGTACACCCACCGGCATGCCGGTGCCCTCATACCATCCATTTATTGGAGTACACGCCCGTGAAGAGCTCTGTCGAGATTCTAGATCCCACCTCCGTCAAGCTGACCGTGGAGGTTCCCCACGAGGAGCTGGGGAGCCAGCTCGACGCCGCCTACAAGGAGATCGGCTCCCAGATTCAGGTTCCCGGCTTCCGACGCGGCCACGTTCCCGCCCGCGTAATCGACCAGCGCGTCGGCCGTGGCACCGTAATCGAGCAGGCCATCAACGCTGCCCTGCCTGACCTCTACCGTGACGCCATGGTTGACTCTGGCCGCGTTCCGCTGCTGCAGCCCGAAATTGAGATCGTTGAGATTCCGGCTGTAAATGGCCCCATCTCCGGCCAGTTCTCCTTCACCGCCACCGTAACCGTGCGTCCCGAGTTCGAGATTCCTTCCCTAGAAGGCACCGAGCTGACCGTTGACGCCACCACCGTTAGCGATGAAGACGTCGACGCCGAGCTGGACAACCTACGCGCCCGTTTTGGTTCCCTAAAGCCGATCAAGCGCAAGGCCAAGACCGGTGACTTCCTAACCATCGACCTAAAGGCTGAGATTGACGGCCAGGAGGTTGACTCGGTTTCCGGTATTTCCTACGAAATCGGCAAGGGAAACCTGCTTAAGGGTCTAGACACCGCTCTGCGCGGCCTAAAGACTGACGAGAGCGCCACCTTCACCACCACCCTGGCTGGTGGCGAGCACGCTGGTGAAGAGGCCGAGGTTACCGTTAAGGTCACCGCCGCCAAGCAGCGTGAGCTGCCCGAGGCTGACGACGACTTCGCTCAGATGGCTTCCGAGTTCGACACCATCGAAGAGCTGCGCGAGGACCTGCGCAAGCAGGTGGCCGACCGAAAGACCGCTGACCAGGCCATCGCCGCCCGCGACGCGCTGCTAGAGCACCTAAAGTCTGTAGTGGAGTTCCCGGTGCCCGAGGCTGTGGTTGAGGCTCAGATTAGCCAGCACCTAGCCGCTGAGGGTAAGGAAGGCGACGAAGAGCACGCCAAGGAAATCCGTCCTGACGCTGAGAAGGCTGTGGTTGAGCAGCTGCTGCTAGACGTTCTGGCTGAGAAGCTGGATGTGGCCGTGACCCAGGATGAGCTGTTCGACTTCCTGCTGCAGACTGCCCAGCAGTACGGCATGGAGCCCGGCCAGTTCCTGCAGGGCGCCCAGCAGGCTGGCCAGATCCCGGCCTTCGCCCAGGAAATTGCTCGCAACAAGTCCCTGGCTGTAGCCCTACGTGAGGTTACCGTCAAGGACTCTGAGGGCAATGTAGTTGACCTGAGCGAGTTCATTGGCACCAACGAGGAGAACGAAGAGGCCTCCGCTGAGGATGCTGAGGACGCTCCGGCTGAAGACGCCGAGTGAGCCTAGCTCTTTACGAGTGACCCTAGCTTTCTAAAGGGGCCGGTAGCGTAAGCTGCCGGCCCCTTGGTTTATTTTGTAAGCGATTTGCAAATTTTATTTAGTGACCGCTTGCTTGCGTAAATAAGGCAGTGTGGCCTAACCTAAAGCTCCAAGCATTTAATACGGTTTTAAGGGGAACAAATGGCTTCAACTGCTGTTGAACAGTCTATTTCTATCGCCAGTGTCAGTGCTGACCTGCCGATTTTGAAGGAAGCCACTACCTCGCGGGTAGTGGTTAACAATGATGTGTTGCGGGTGGTCGACTTTGTTTTCGACGCCGGCCAGCTACTAACCGAGCACGCCTCACCTAAGGCAGTGGTAGTCACCCTGCTAGAAGGTGAAATGGAATTTGATGTGGCCGGCGAAACCACGCTACTAAGTGACGGCGGCATGATCTACCTGGCTCCCGGCGAGCGTCACGCGCTGCGCGCCGTTACCCCCTGCCGTATGCGCCTAGTCATGGTTAACGTCTAGGAGTAGGCCATGAGCAAGGATTTACAGAGCGCCCCAGCCCAGAGTGGCGCAGCTGACCAGGGCGGCGCCGTCGAGAACGGTGAAAAGCAATCCGGCGTCGTCGAGCAAGGGGAGCGCAAGGGCCTACGCCAAGCCCCCGAGGCCTCTCGTATGCAAGGACACTGGCTGCTAGCCACGCTAGGCAAAAAGATTTTGCGCCCCGGCGGCATTGCCCTAACCCGCAAAATGCTCGCTGCAGCCGCCCCCACCAGCCAAGACCGCATTGTTGAGTTTGGCCCTGGCGTGGGCGCCACTGCGCGCCTGCTACTAAAGGCAAACCCCAAGTCCTACGCCGGCGTCGACCCAAATCCGCAAGGACGCCAAGCCGTTGCCAAGGTGATCGCCCCCTACGCTCAGGCCCAGTATGTGGTGGCCGACGCCGCCTGCACCGGCCTGCCCGAGGCTAGCGCCGATCTGGTGGTGGGTGAAGCCATGCTTACCATCCAGTCACCCCAAGCCAAGGCCGCTATTGTGAAAGAAGCTGCCCGCCTACTGGCTCCCGGCGGCCGCTACGCCATCCATGAAATGGCGGTATCTAGCGGATATAGCCAGGAGGACTTTGAAGCGGCTCGCAAGGAACTCTCGCGCACCATCAAGGTAGGCGCCCGCCCGCTAACCGAGGATGGCTGGCGCCAGCTTATGGAAGACGCCGGGCTAGAGGTGGTCTTCAGCGCCAAAGCGCCACTACGCCTACTAGAGCCCACCCGCTTAATCCGCGATGAGGGTTTGCTAGGTGCGCTGCGTTTTTGGAACAATGCCCGTAAGATGCCTGGAGCTAAAGAGCGCCTACGCACCATGCGTAAAGCTTTTAAAGTCCAAGGGCGCCTCATGGGAGGCTACGTGCTAGTGGCTAAAAAACCGCAAGCTAAGTGAGTTCATAGCTGCGCGGGGTTGACTCAACTAGCGGCCCAAAGCGAAAACTAAGCGATTTTCGTGCCTTGGCAGTTAAAACAGGCTATTGTCTGATGCAGAAAAACCTTTCAAGGAGGGATAAGCGCGTGAGCGATGTCAACCCCAGCGCAGCCGCCGATAACGCTAGCGGCATGATGCTGACTGATTCCATCTACAACCGCCTGCTTAAAGAGCGCATCATTTGGCTGGGCTCTGATGTCCGTGACGATAACGCCAACGCCATCTGCGGGCAGATGCTGCTGCTTGCTGCCGAAGACCCTGAGGCAGACATTTACCTCTACATCAACAGCCCCGGTGGCTCAGTAACTGCCGGCATGGCCATCTACGACACCATGCAGTATGTACAGCCTGACGTGGTAACTGTGGCCACCGGTATAGCTGCCTCCATGGGGCAGATACTGCTGTCTTCTGGCGCCAAGGGCAAGCGTTACATCACCCCCCACGCCCGCGTGCTGATGCATCAGCCGCTCGGCGGCGCCGGCGGTAGCGCCAGCGAAATCCGTATCAACGCGGACCTGATTATCTCTATGAAGCAGCAGCTCGCTGAGATCACGGCGGCTAACACTGGTCACAGCGTTGAGCAGATTATTGCCGACGGCGACCGTGACCACTGGTACACCGCCCAGGAAGCTCTCGAATACGGCTTCGTAGACCACATCGTTAAGTCCGCTAGCGAAATCAGCAAGCAGAACGGAGACAACTGATGAGCACTCGCCCCTATTTTGATGCGATCGCCCGCCAGGTAGAGGCCAGTGCCGCCATGCCTTCTGCCCGCTACGTGCTACCTCAGTTTGAGGAGCGCACCGCTTACGGGTTTAAGCGCCAAGACCCCTACGCCAAGCTGTTTGAAGACCGCATTGTGTTCATGGGGGTGCAGGTGGATGACACCAGCGCTGACGACATTATGGCCCAGCTGCTGGTGCTAGAGTCGCAGGACCCTGATGGCCTAATCACCATGTACATTAACAGCCCCGGTGGATCCTTCACCGCGTTGACCGCCATCTATGACACCATGCAGTACATTAAGCCGCAGGTGCAGACGGTGTGCCTGGGCCAGGCTGCCTCTGCCGCTGCCGTGCTATTGGCTGCCGGTGCCAAGGGTAAGCGTCTGGCGCTGCCTAACGCCCGCGTGCTGATTCACCAGCCCGCCATGGAAGGGGTCCAGGGGCAGGCTAGCGATATTGAGATCGTGGCCAACGAAATTGACCGTATGCGCGCTTGGCTGGAAGAAACTCTAGCCTTCCACACCGGCCGCGACCGCGAACTAGTACACCGCGATCTAGAACGCGACAAGATCCTCACGGCCACCGCCGCCAAGGAATACGGCATAGTCGACCAGGTGCTCAACTCGCGTAAGTCTGCTCCGGCAGTACACTCGGTGTGACTTTAGGGCCAAAACACTTTAAATTGCCCTGAAAATCAGCAATTTTTAAACGGGAGCGGTGCGACACGCTCCCGTTTAGCTGATTTTTATCTGAATACACCGTAGAGTTATCTCGTAGAAAAGCGTCGCTCGACATAAAGGAGTGCGTCTGTGGCTCGCGCTGAGAGTGTAGATCTTCTCAAGTGTTCATTCTGTGGGAAGAGTCAGAAGCAGGTCAAGAAGTTAATCGCTGGTCCTGGCGTATACATCTGCGATGAGTGTATCGAGCTATGTGTTGAGATCATTGAAGAAGAGATCAACGCTGACGCAAGCGAATTCAGCTTTGAACTTCCTAAGCCTAAAGAGATTTACGACTTTTTATGCCAGCACGTTATTGGCCAAGATGCCGCTAAACGCGCATTGTCGGTAGCTGTTTACAACCACTATAAACGTGTAAAGGTTCGTGAAACTTCACTAACTGAACAAGAAGCGGTGCAGCTAAATAAATCAAATATTTTGCTGCTGGGCCCCACCGGTACCGGGAAAACCCACCTGGCCCGCACCCTGGCTAAGCTGCTGGATGTGCCCTTCGCTCTGGTAGATGCCACCGCCTTAACTGAAGCTGGATATGTGGGTGAGGATGTAGAAAACATCCTGCTTAAGCTGATTCAAGCCGCTGATGGTGACATTAAACGCGCTGAACACGGAATTATTTACATTGACGAGATCGACAAGATCGGGCGCAAAAACGAGAACCCCTCAATTACGCGCGATGTTTCGGGTGAAGGCGTGCAACAGGCACTGCTAAAGATCATTGAGGGCACAGTGGCTTCAGTGCCGCCCTCAGGCGGTCGCAAACACCCCCACCAGGAGTTCATGGAGATTGACACCTCCAACATCCTGTTTATTGCGGCTGGGTCTTTTGCCGGTATTGAGGAGATTTTGCGGGCTCGCCAGCGTAAAGAAACCGGTGCTCAGGTGGTTGGTTTCGGTTCTTCGCTGGTTGGCTCTGAGCGCGACGACGCCGCTTTCGATATGCGCGTGCGTCCTGAAGACCTGCGTAAATTCGGGCTAATCCCAGAGTTCATTGGCCGTCTGCCGGTGATTGCCACCGTGCAGGCTTTGGGTCAAGAAGATCTGGTGCGGGTCATGACTGAGCCTAAGAACTCACTGATCAGCCAGTATAAGTACCTGCTGAGCTTGGATGGGGTAGAGCTAGAAATTAGCGACGACGCGGTAGCTGAGATCGCTAAGCTGGCCCTGGAGCGTGAAACCGGTGCTCGTGGCCTGTCCGCCATTGTTGAAGAGGTGCTGGGAGACGTCATGTTTGAGGTGCCCTCACACCCGGAGATTGGGCGCGTACACATTAATGCTGACGTGGTGCGCGGGCTAGCTAAGCCCACTTACGACGCCGGCTCGGGGGCGCTAACCAGCACGCTTAAGAGCCCAAAAAAAGCTCGCTCGAAGAGTGCCTGAACTATGAGCCCTGCTCACCAGCATGAAGACGCTAGCTTGAATTCGGCTAGATCTAGTGAAGCCACTTTAGCCCAACCTGCACCCACGCCACCTCAGTTGGTGGCGCTGCGCGCCACTATCGATAACCTCGATGCGGTGCTGGTGCATGTATTGGCGGAGCGTTTTAAGTGCACCCGTCAGGTTGGTGAACTTAAACGCGATCTAGACTTGCCAGCTGCTGACCACCAGCGCGAAGCCCAACAAATTGCCCGTCTAGAGGCGCTAGCGCGGGACTCGGGTCTAGATCCGGTGTTTGCCCAGAAGTTCTTTAACTTCATTGTTAGTGAAGTTATCCGCCACCATGAGGCTATTAAAGAAGGCGCCTAGGCGACGCCCAAGCGCGCAGTGCGCTTCGACGTCGCCCCTAAAAGTAGCCTAAAAGCTGGCCTAGCCCTTCAAACCAGAGCTAGCCAGGCCGCTAATAACCCGGCGCTGCATAGAGAAGAACAAGATGAAGATCGGCGCCATAGACATGATAGACGCAGACATCATCATGCTGTAATCACTGGAGTGCTCGCCAGCTAAGGTGGCAATACCAACGCTTAGTGGCATTTTGTCTTCGCGCGTAGTCACAATTAGTGGCCACAACAAATCATTCCAAGACCACAGCACCGTAGTAATCGCCACCGCAGACAAGCCCGGCGCCGCCAGTGGCAGCATCACCTTAGTAAAAATCTGCCACTGCGAGCAGCCATCTAAGCGCGCAGCCTCCTCCATTTCACGTGGCAAACTTAGGAAAGTTTGGCGCATCAAAAAAGTTCCAAAGGCACTAAACAAACCCGGCAGCACAATACCCCAGGGAGTCTCTAGTAGCCCAAGCCCCTGCACAATCTGGTACTGGGGGATCAGGTAAACCTGGCTGGGAACCATCAAAATCAGTAGCACTGCGCCAAACAGAATACCCCGGCCACTAAACTGCATCCGCGCAAAAGCATAGCCAGCCATGGAGCAAAACAGCAGCTGCGCCAGCGTACGAATCACCGTGATCAGCACCGAAATCCAAAAGTTTTGCATAAAAGGCAGCTTGGTAAACACGTCAGAATAGTTATGCCATTGCAAAACCTCAGGCCAAAAAGTCGGCGGCACCGAACGCACTTCCGCATTTGTAGACAGCGACATAATAATCTGCCACACAAACGGAAATACCATAAACAGCCCAAAAAACAGCAGTAGCACATGGGCTGGAGCTAAATGCAACTGTGTACGTAGCACACGCTTTAAAGGCGTACGTTGAGGCTTAGACATAACGCACCCACTTCTTTTGCATAACGAACTGGAACAGGGTTACCAGGGCCACCATAACTAGAATAATTACTGCAATCGCAGCGGCGCCGCCCTTATCGTTATTCTCAAATGCGGTGTTGTAGAACAGATACACCAGTGAACGGGTATCCTTCATAGCCGGGTTAGCCTTGCCCACAATGGCAAATAGAGAATCAAATAATTGCAGGCCACCAATAGTGGTGACAATGGCTAATAGGAAAATCGAGGGAGTCAGTAGCGGAATAGTGATAGCCGTAAACTGCTTTACCCGCCCGGCGCCGTCAATGGCAGCAGCCTCATAGAGCTCATGCGGGATCGACTTTAAGCCCGCGCTAAGAATAATCACGTTAAAGCCAATAGAAGACCAGATACCGTAAAAGATAACCACAGCCAAAGCAAAGCCAGGGGTGGATAGCCAGTAGTGTGGGTTACTTACCCCCAGGCCTTTAAGCATCTGGTTAAATAGGCCAAAGTTACCATTGAAAATGATCTTCCAAACCTGACTGACCGCGATTGGCATGGCCAGATAAGGCATAAAGAACACGGTGCGATAAAACCGCACTCCGCGCAGGCCCGGCAGTTCAATTAAGGCTGCGATCAGCACAGAGATGATAATCGAGGCCACCACTGCCAATGTATAGATAATGGTGTTAATAGTGGCTGAGGCTAAATCAGGGCGGTTAAACAGATCCGTGTAGTTTTCTAAACCAACCCATTTAGCTGAGCCACCAAAAGCATCCGACCTAGTAAAAGACAGGTAGAAGTTTTTGATAATGGGGTAGTAGTAGAAGATAGCTACACCGCTAAGTAGTGGGGCTACAAACAGCCAGGGCCAGATTCCACCTTTACCTTTAACCGGCCTAGCCACCTTAGCGTTAGGTGCTTTAGCAGTTTTCATATTCACTCACCGGTAACTAATGCGTTAGTAAGTAATTAGGCGGTGGGTGGCATTTAAGTAGGGGAGGGCGGCCCTAGTGAATCTAGCTTTCACTAAGGGCGCTACTAAATGCCACCCACCATTATTTGCTAGCTAGCAGATTTACTGCTTTTCCTTGGCTAGCAACGCATCCATTTCGCTGGCCAACTGCTTAGCGGCCTGCGCAACCGGAGTCTTGCCCTCAAAGGCGGGCACCAAAATCTCCACTTCCTTCTTGTTCCAAGCGGCGGTGTTAATCGAGACCGGGTAGGCTACCGCGTACTTTTCGGCGGCGTCGGTGTAAACCTTAAGGTCCCAACCATCAACCAGCTTGGTCCACTTCTCAGCGGCGCCCTCGTAAGCGGGGATAGCCGTGCCGTTAGTGGCCTCAATTTCCTGTACTTCCTTCGAAGCCATCACTGCCACCAGGGCCTTAGCGGCGGCCAGGTGCTTGGAGCTGGCAGAGGCCACATAGGCCAGGCCGTGAATTACACTGCCCTGCTGCTTGTCCTTAGGCAGCGCCACCACCTGCAAGTTAGCGGTGTCCTTGTACTCGGTCTTGAACACGTTGGCCTGCCAGGAGCCAGCCCAGTACATGGCAGCCTTGTCATTCTTGAATAGGTCTTCAGGCTTAGTGTCAGCCATAACCTGAATCTTGGGCATAGAGCCGTCCTTGATCAGCTCAGCCCAAATCTCTAGGCCCTTAATAGCCTCAGGTTGGCCATAACCAGACTTGCCGTCCTTGATTACGTAGCCGCCGGCCTGGGCAATGGTGTTGTAGTAGGTTTCCTGCCCGCCGCCAATTACGTCGCCGACGACGCCGTAGGCCTTACCTGAGTCAGAAATGGCCTTAGCGGCCTTGTGGAAGTCCTCCCAGGTCCAATCCGCCTTAGGTAGTTCCACTCCGGCTGCGGCAAACAGCTTCTTGTTAACCCACACGGCAATGGTGTCGTAGTCCTTGGGGATGCCGTAGTGCTTGGACTTAACCGAGTAGATATCGGCCAAGGCACGGGGGTACTTAGACCAGTCCACGTCCTTAAGATCGTCAAGAGCAGCCAGCTTGTTGTTGGTGGCGTAGAGCTTGGCGTTGGGGCCGTTCATCCAGAACACGTCAGGTAGCTTGTCGCCTTCAGCCTGGGTACGCAGCTTGGTGAAGTAGTCCTTGAAAGCAGTCAAGGATAGAGTCACCTTGATGTTGGGGTACTTTTCGTTGAAGGCCTTAACCCCAGCCTGGACCGTGGGGGTCTGGTTCTTGTCCCAGTAAGCTAGGGTCAGCTCGGCCTTGGTGTCCTTGCTTAGGGCGCCGCCGTCACCGGCGTCGTCGTTACCGCAGGCCGCTAAAGTGGCCGCAACCGCTAAAGCGCCAGCGGCACTTAGAAATGATCGGCGAGTAAACATTGTGGGCTCCTTTACCTGATTGTGGTGGTTATTGTGGTGGTCAATTGCTGCGCGCGGCAGCGTAAATGAAGTCTTTAACCGACTTGGTTGTTGTTAAAGTATTTAATTAATGCACTCTCAAGCTGGGGTACACGGCGCGGAGTTGAACCGTTGCGTAAAGACTCGGTGGCTAAAATTCCGGCGGCCACCGCATACCAAGCTCCTAGTGGGGAAGTGTCGGTGGGGCTGTCATTAACCACAAAGTTAATGAATTCATTTACGGTAAGCTGATCGGCGTCGCTGTGACCGCCGGCGTCACCCAAAATCGGGACCTGCTCGGCGCCGTCGAGATCAAAATATGTAGGCACGCGCTTATCCCAAATTTTAATGTGACCGCCCTCGCCGTCACCGAAGTTTTCAATGCGCCCTTCGGTGCCAATTACCGTGTAATTACGCCAATAATCGGGAGCGAAGTGGCACTGCTCGTAAGAGGCCAGCACTCCGGACTCCATGCGCATAAGCATCATGGAAACATCTTCCACATCAATAACTGGGTTTAGACCCTTTTGTGATAGCGGCGGCCAATTGCTGTTATCAAACCAGTCACCCATAAGCAGGTGAGAATTATCGGCTCGATCAGTGACCTGGTTATAAACCATTAAATCACCCATAGCCACCACATCATTGGTGTGGGAATTAGCTAGCCAATGCATTACATCAATGTCATGGGCGGCTTTTTGCAGCAGTAAACCGGTGCCGTGCTCGCGTGTGGCATGCCAGTCTTTAAAATAGAAATCTCCGCCCGTGCCCACAAAGTGGCGGCACCAAATAGTTTTTACTTCACCAATGCGGCCAGAGCGAATAATGTCACGCATTTCGCGAACCACATTCATATGGCGCATATTGTGGCCCACATAGAGTTTTGTGCCCGTCTCATAGGCGGTGCGCAGCACCCGGGTGGCGCCTTCCATAGTGATAGCTAGCGGCTTTTCCAGATACACGGCCACGCCGGCTTCGAGTAGCTGGCAGGTGATATCAGCGTGGGTGTCATCGGGGCTGGTGACAAAGGCAATGTCTAGGTCAGCGGCAATGAAATCACCCAGGTTTTCGGTTAGCACTAGGGAGTCTGGGTCGCGTTCTAGGCGCTGACTTACCCGCGCCCGCGCCAGAGGGCTGGGTTCGCAGGCGGCCACGATCTTAGCGCTGACTGGGCCTTTTTCGGCGTTTAGAGCTAAGCGGGAGCGTGCCCCCACACCAACTACGCCTACCCGCAGGGTTGAAGTGTTCATTATGACCTCTCTTTGGGGTTAGGGATTTGGCAGGCGGGCACTAGCTGCGCGCAGGAGGTAGGGGCGTAGGTGGTGGTGTGTGCTGCCAAAATTCGTTTATCTGCTTGTTCAAGTGCCAGTGCCAGTGCCCCCACGGTGGGGGCGCAGGGCCCGTGTAGGCTGGCTTCTACATTTAGGGCCGGGGCCCCTTGGGGCAGGGTGCGTGAAAGTTCTTGACGTAGCTGCTGGGCTGAAAAGCTGCTGTTAATTGGCAGTGAAACCACCACGGTGCTGGGGTCTACCACTAGGGCCAGGGGGCCTACTATGTCGGTTAGCATTTGCTTGCGCGTGGGCTTATCGCTTTGTTCACGCCCGGGCAGTGCGTCCATGATTTCGCCGGCGTTGTAGGTGCGCCCACGGTGGAGCTGGCCGTTCATGATTAGCCCGGTGTTTAAGCCTTCAACTAGGTCGACGAACAGCAGGTCATCATTTGACTCTAGGGTGCCGTTTTGGGTGCGGGTGGCAAATTCTCCCCAGGCGGCGCAGTTAATATCGTTTTCGATGCGCACATTAACCCCAAAACGCATACGCAGGTGGTGGCCGAGGGGGAAGTTGTCGAAAACCGGCACCTGATCTGAGCGGTCTACGCGGCCGGTGGGGGTGATAATGCCGGTGGTGGACATGCCGATGGCGCAAAGCGGGCCGTAGCTTTTAATTAGTGGCCGGGTGAAATCTTCAATTATTGAGCACAGCTGCTCTAAGCGCTGGTTGGCGTCGCTGCGGGTGATGGGGGCGCGTTGGCAGATGATTACGTTGCCGGCCAGTGTCATAGCGGCAATGATTAGGTCATTACTGCGCAGGTCAATGCCTATTACTAGGCCAGCTTTGGGGCTGATGGCCAGGTTGCGGGCAGGGCGGCCGCCTTGGGATTTGGCTACCGAGTCAGTGTGTACTAGCCCAAAGTTGGCTAGCTGTTTAAGTAGGATGCCGGCGGTAGTGTGGCTGGTTCCGGTTAAGGTGGCGATTTTTTGGATGGTGGTGGTGCCGTTAAAGCGCATTTGGTCGACGGCGGTGGCCGCGATGCGGGCTTGGCGCGCCGTGAGCGAGATGGGGCAAACTACTGGCAAGTTAGCGTTGGAGTCTGTAGCGCTAGCTAGACCCGGGTGAGCGGTGCTCATGTCCGTCCAATCTTCACTGATGGAAGGCGGTGGCTGGGCGTCATCGCCGAAGGTTTTGAAAGGAGCTTTCATAACTCCAGTGCCGAAATAGTAACACTCTTTTTGTGATCTGCAACCTGTTTTGGAAAATCTCCTGCGCGGAAGTTTTTCGGCTGGCCCCCCGTACGTGCCGGTGGGGCAGGGGCGCGGCGGTAGCGACGACTGCTCGGCGGGGTGCTGAGGCTTCATAAGATGGGGCGCGACAAAGAAGCGAACTTTATATTAGAGTTAAGGTACGCTAATACATTGGGTATTAAACCTATAGGTGAGTTTTAATATGGCAGATATTGCGGTGGAAGCTCGCGAGCTTAAACGCAGCTTTAACAAGGGCAAGTTTGTGGCTGTTAACGGATTAAGCCTAGACATTAAATACGGCCAGATTCACGCCCTGCTAGGCCCTAACGGTGCAGGTAAAACCACTACCGTTAAAATGCTGACCACGCTCCTACAGCCAGATAGTGGTAGCGTCAAAATCGCTGGCGTGGATGCGGTTAAAAACCCAACCAGTGCCCGACGCAAACTAGGGCTGGTGTTGGGTGGGGATCTAGGTTTCTACCCGCGTGCTAGCGCGCAACAAAACCTGTGTTTCTTTGCTGATATCCAGGGCGTGCCTAGCGCTAAACGCCACCAGCGTGTAGCCCAGGTACTGCAAGACGTACAGTTAACCCAGTACGCTGACACTAAAGTAAGTGGTTTCTCGCGTGGTATGAAACAGCGTTTACACATCGCCCGGGCCCTGTTACACGAGCCGCGTATCTTGTTTCTAGACGAACCCACTACCGGCTTAGACCCGGATATATCACTGGAAATCCGTGATCTTGTCTCTCGCCTGGCCCGTCAAGGGGTAGCTGTGCTACTTACTTCTCATTCCATGGCTGAAGTAGAAGAACTCGCCGACCAGATCAGCCTGATCGGCGCCGGTAAGCTGGTTATTAGCGGCCAGGTGCAAGACATTGCCGCCTGTGCGGGGTTTGACCGCTGCTCTACTTTCACCCTGACCCCAGCCCAAGACAGCCTCCTGAAGCTAAGCGAGTTACTGCCGGGCGCCGTCGTACACGAACGCAGGCCGCTATCCGCCCAGTGGCTGCACACTATCTACTGGCCTCAAGCCCAAAGCTCTGCGGCCTTAGAAGCAGAGCTTAAACGCCTGTTTGGCCGGTTACCGGCGGATTACTTGTGTCGGCCGGCCAGCTTGGAACAGGCTTATTTAGCTATGGCAGACAGGCTTGCACGCTAATGAGAATGCTGCGCATGTTGGCTTTCCAGTTTCGCCAATTTATTTCAGTGCCTTATTTCGTGCAGTTAATGCTGGTGGCTACCTTAACTACAACGCTGATCCAGTATTTAGCGCAGCGTGCTTGGGGTGGGGTTGATCCTACCGCTGCTTGGCTGCGTGGTGGGTCGATCGGCATGTGGACCACGGTTACCGCAGCGGCCGGGATTGTGGGTTTTGAGCGTTTTAAAGGCACCCTGGTGCAGTTAGTGATCGCCCCGATCGGGGCGCTTAAAGCGGTAGCGAGCGTGGTGAGCGCGGCGGCTTTGTTTGGTTTGCTGGCTTTTCCTACCGCTTGGCTGACTTGGGCGGTGCTTAACTGGGATGTCACGTTCACGCCTTGGCGTAGGTTGTTGGCGCTGGTGGGGGCCCAGTTAGCTTTCTTTGTGGCCTGCCTGGTGGTTAGTTATGTTGTGGCCGGGATTTTTGTGCTCACTCCTAACGCCATCACCTATGAAGGGCTGCTACTGATCCCGGTGTTGATTGTCTCTGGCATTGTTTTCACTGATACCACTATGCCGCCCTGGCTGGCCTGGGTGGGTAAAGGGCTGCCGCTTAGTAGCGCTTACCGGATGCTGGTGCATGGTTTTTCTTGGTCGCAGGCGTGTGCTTGGCTGCTTACTAGTGTTGCTTGGCTGGTTTTGTCTTGGGTGTTGGGACGCCGTTGCTTGCGTTTAGCTTGCAAAGCGGGAACCTTGGAGGTGGTTTGATGGGGCCGGCTAATTTTTGGGCTCGTTTGGTTGACGGGGTGGCTATTTCCCGGGCGAGTTCCACTATTTTCGCTACTCTTGGTACGGCCCTGGTGTCGCTGCTGGTGATCCCGGTTTTAGAGATTGTTTATAGCCTGCTTTTCGGGGCGGATCTGCATTCGACTCAGTTGCTGCGTACTGCTTATGTGGCTACTTGTGTGTCTTTTACGAGCGCTATTTGTTCGGGGATGGTTAGCCGCGTGGCCACGGACCGTCACCTGGGGGTGTTCCAAGAGGTCCATTCTTGGAGGCGTTTTGATGCTGCTTATTGGTTAGCTGCGGCATTAGTGCCGGTTATTTTTGCTACGACGACGGCGGTAATCGCCCTGCTGGGGGTGCGGCTAGTGGCTTGGGGGCAGGCTGGGCATCCTAACTTGGCTAGTTTGCTGGGTTTGTTTGGCTTGTCTCTGGTTTGCGGGGTGTTGTTAGGGGTTGGTGCTGGCGGTATCGGGGTAGATTTGTCTGACCCGTATGCTGGGGCTAACACGGTGACTGCTTTGTTGCCGATTTTTACTGGCGTGATTGTGCCGGTTAAGTATTATCCGGTTTGGTTGTCTTGGTTTAGTTATGTGACTCCGTTAGCGCGTTCTTTTAATCAGCCGGCCTTGGTGTTAAACCCTGCCGCTGTATTAATGGATTTAGTGGTGGCTGCGGCCTGGGCGTTGGTTGGGGTTGGTTTGGTTTGGCATGCTATGAAACGGTTGCGTCAAGGTTTAC